>Ga0214545_1003620_pt1 | contig 29367 bp, 23 predicted proteins | sample CNSS4metaG_FD_160064 | JGI IMG/M metagenome (GOLD analysis project Ga0214545, IMG submission 160064) | Root nodule microbial communities from cowpea collected in UCLA plant growth center, Los Angeles, California, USA - CNSS4 | ecosystem: Host-associated > Plants > Roots > Nodule | place: USA...
AATTAAATTGTTGCTTTTATAATATTATCCTTGTAAAAAATAAATAAGAATGCACTTTTTTTCTTATGTTTTTAGTTTAGATAATGATATAGATTAATATCGACACAATTTCAGTCTATTAAAAAAAGTTATTTGTGCAATTTATTAAAAAAAGTCATATCATTTTGTTTTAAAATAAAAGAAATAATAACATTTGTTAAATGTTATAAGGTATTTAGATTAGTAATATGTTGTATCTATTTAAAAATGTTACCACAAATGTTTAGTAACATTTTTAAAACGTTACCAACTATTAGAAAAAACGTTACAAAAGCTCTTCAATAACACTGGTTCTTTACTAAAAAAACATTACAAAAAATGTTTACTAACACTTTTAAAATGTTGCCTTTCAATTAAAGAAATATCACTAAAAGCTTTTGGTAACATTCTTGCAAATGTTACTGTTAACATGTAAAAATGTTGCTAAATATTATTAGTAACATGGGTTATAGGTAACATGTGATAAAATGTTACTAATTCCTTCTAGTAACATTTTTCATGTTTTAGTAACATTTTTTTTAATGTTACAAAATGTGATATATGGAGTAGTGAAATTTTAGAAGAAAAAAAAAAGAAATAAACTTCAATTTTTTAAGTGTATAGTTGATTGTGGTACAAAATGATTCTCTGGGATTAATATACAAAAGAGTAAATGTAAATCTACATCAAATAAATATTATCATTCATTTTCCCTTATTGAGTAATTCTAAAACCAATTTTCCCGAAAAATAAGGCTTATTTTAAATCCAATCTAACTAGAGAGGACAAACATAAAATAAGATTTTAAAGTATCTAAAAAACGTCTTAAATTTTTGACAAAATAAAAGCTAATTATTATAATCCCATGACCTTTTCCACTGCACCGTAATCTTAAGACTAGGAAATTAATTTTTTTCCACTTGTTAATTTTGTGTATTTATAGACATCATCCATTATTATTATATGAGATTGCTTCCAACCAAGATTACCTTGATACAATATCAAGTTTATCAGTCAGAGCTTTCAAAATCCGATATCTAGATTTTCGGATTTCTTAGATAATTCCCTTGTACACATCACAGATATTAATTAGTATTATGAGCTTGTTAATTATATAGTTCTTTAACCTATCCGTAAAGCTGATGAAAAACCGTACGTACTTTAACAAGTCAACTATGTTACTGACATATACACTAATATTATTCCATTACAATATCAGTGAACTCTAGTTAATAATTGTTTTCATTAAATATTGAACTCTAAGAATGATTCAACTATTCACAGTTAGCACTTTTGTATATATGCACCATATCTACTTCAAACCCAGAAAGCATAAGGTACTGAAAAATGGGAATGTCATCGAGTATCCTAGTTACTTTTGTAGGACTTCTCATTCTCATTCCAGCTAAGGGCCAACCAGGTTTGTTAACAAATTAAAACATTTTCATCATCATCATTATTATTTTATAAAAGTTTTGCTGAAGTCTCAAGTGCCATGCATAACTATTGCATGTTTATGTTTTAGGATTCATCAGCATAGATTGTGGAGCTCAAGCAGGTGTGAACTATACTGAGCCATCATTAGCCATAAATTACGTTTCGGATGCAGATTTCATAAATACCGGTGTGAGTGGAACAATAACATCTGAAGAGATCAGCAGACACAGTCAACGACAACTGTGGAGGCTACGAAGTTTCCCAGAAGGAAAAAGGAACTGCTACAAAATAAGCGTCACAAGAGGCTCCAAGTATCTCATACGCACTGTTTTTCTGTATGGAAATTATGATGGCAAAAATTTGTTACCACTGTTCGATCTTCTTCTGGGACCTAACCACTGGGATACAGTCACTGTATACAATGCATCCATTGACCAATCCAAGGAGATCATTTATGTACCTTCACTGGATTTCGTACAAATCTGTTTGGTTAACACAGGCAATGGTACACCATTTATAACAACCATAGAATTGAGGACCTTGAAAAATGATACATACGTCACTCAATTCGGATCACTGCAACGTTACTCGCGGTGCGATTTGGGTTCAGACAGAGGCTACAGGTGAAATCACACTTACAGATTAAATCTTTTTCAACATTAAAAGATTGATTTGTTGGGTTATGTTTCATCATATGGGTTATGGATATGGAGAGATTTATAACATTAGTCTTACACACATCTGACATCACTTTTAACCCAAAACCTTCAAACAATGGTGTTGTGGGTCTTTATTCTTATATAGTGTTTAACTTTGCCTATTCTTCCAATATAGGACTTTGACTCACACTCAGACTATTCCTAACATGATTGATTGTATTGTACTTTTCTGATTCTCTCACAGGTACTGGTCTGATGCTTATGATCGTTTCTGGTTTACCTGTAACTTCAACGAAGATTGGACACGGATAAATGCTTCGATTCCTGGTGATTCTTTTAGTGGGAGAGATGTTTACGAACCGGGAGCTACTATCATGAGCACCGCTGTTGCACCGGCAAATGATAGTGCTCCGTTGGTAATAAGCTGGCAGCCAAAAGATGAAACTGAGCTATTCTATGTGTACATGCACTTCACGGAAATTCAAGTGCTAACCACCAATCAGACAAGACAATTCAACATCAGGAGGAACGGTGATTACTATTTTTCTCCACGGTACCATGTTGTCGATACCATATATACGACGTCAGCCATCAGCGGAAAAGTAATTAAGTATTCACTGGAGAGAACCGAAAATTCAACCCTGCCTCCCATCATTAGTGCCATTGAAATTTACAGAGTAATCGACTTACAGAAACCACAAACATTACAAGCAGATGGTAAGCCACCGAAAATATGATATTTTAAATCCATTTCTTTTGTTTACGTTATTGTGCATGATCTTAACTACCTTTTACAACTTTTCACAATTTTTTTTGTTATCATTTCAAACATAGTTGATGCGATTACTACCATCAAGTCAGTTTATGCACTGACAAGAGATTGGCAAGGTGATCCATGCGCCCCTTTAGCCTTTTTGTGGGATGCTCTCAATTGTTCTTATCACGAAAACGATTCTCCAAGAATCACAACTTTGTAAGTCTTGATTATCAAATGTCATATAGTTATTATCTTTATTCATGGCAAAAATAATAAGACAAAGTGATGGAATGCTACTGTTCATAACTCTTGCTTACGCAAAACAGGAATTTATCTTCAAGTGGATTGTATGGAAAGATTGATCCTTCAATTTCAAATCTCACCATGCTGGAGAAATTGTGAGTTTATCTGTTTCACCTGGTCAAATGAATGATGAGACCAGAAAATGAAAATCATATTTTATATCCTTTTATTCTTTCATACGTGCACTTATATACTAAGAAATCTTACACTACATACTTAAAAGAGGAAGTTATTTGGTTTCCAGGGATTTATCAAACAATAGCTTAAACGGTGAAATTCCTGATTTTCTGTCACAACTACGACACTTGAAGATCTTGTAAGTTCCTTCATCGGCTGTTCCTGTGGTCCTCTGTATCAAAATATAGAAATTTTACTGTATTTCCATTTTTTTTGGCAGAAACTTAGAGAAGAATAACCTCTCCGGAATAATTCCCTCGGCACTTCTTAGAGGTTCCCTCTCACTAAGGTATTCATCTTATTGGGAATTCCTAAGTTTGAAATATGTCTTTTAAATAAATCATCTTTACCCCAGCATTTGTAGTCATTCATCACAACACAACTGCTATTTATTTCATCGGATCATGGATTACACCAAATTACACGAATTGAAGTGTCTAAAGAAAATTCTAATGACTTGTACGACTTACTTGGAGTTGAAAATAAACCTACTGTGAATTTATCGCAGTGTGGACCAAAATCCATATCTATGTGAACCTGATCAATGCAACAAGAAGAAAAACAAGAAAAACAATAGCATTGTTACACCCTTGGTAGCATCTGTTGGCGGGGTTTTCGTTCTTCTGGTAGTAGTGGCAGCTATATTGTGGACCGCTAAAAGAAGAAAAGCGAAAGGTGATTCTACAATCGTTAATATTCGTTATTTTTATCGATACTTTTCCAGACAAATTCAACCGTGCCCTGTTAGTTTTTTAAAAAACTGGTGTATGACATTCAACAGCTTTGACGGTAGAAAAGGATCAGAGTGAGAAATCACTGCAATACACTGAACAAAATGATTCATCACTGCAATTCCAGAAACAAATATATTCGTACTCCGATATCATTAAAATCACCAACAATTTCACTACAATAGTTGGTAAAGGAGGATTTGGAACAGTTTATCTTGGCTATATCGAAGACACTCCAGTTGCAGTGAAAATGCTTTCCCCATCCTCTGTTCGTGGTTATCAACAATTTCAAGCAGAGGTAAAGCTTTGTAATCACATTACACTAAGTTCCTGAGCGCAGCAATTAGTATACCAAGTTAAAACATTGCTGAAATTTTGATTTGCAGGTTAAACTTCTTATGAGAGTTCATCACAAATATTTGACCTCCCTTGTTGGTTACTGTAACGAAGGAACCAATAAGGGTCTCGTATACGAGTACATGGCTAATGGAAATTTACAAGAACATCTCTCTGGTTTGCTCCTTAAAAAAGCTTATTTTATTGTCTAAAGTCTGTGCAATAAATTTCCAAACTTTTTTGGTTTTCTGAAACCGTGGATATGGATATTTCCTTATTGGACAATTGTACTAGTCATATCACTAACCTTAGTGAACCAAAAATATGTAGAGAAAGTTATAGAACTTGATTATGCAGGTAAACGAAGCAAAAGAAATTTCTTCAGCTGGGAAAAGAGACTTCGTATAGCAGTGGATGCAGCTTCAGGTAAGAAAGAAGAATAATATTCTTTTCTTAATTCTTTATTCCTCTCTAAATATATACTTTTGGCCTCAGGATTGGAGTATCTGCAAAATGGTTGTAAACCACCAATATTCCACAGAGACGTAAAATCTACAAACATATTGTTGAATGAACAGCTCCAAGCAAAATTATCTGATTTTGGTTTATCCAAAATTATCCTAACAGATGGGGGAACTCATGTATCAACTGTTATTGCTGGTACTCCTGGTTACCTAGATCCTGAGTGAGTCCTGTTCCTGTCCATTATTTTCCTGAAAAATATAGTAATTCTATCTGAATGTTTATGTTCAAAAACTTCTGACGGAAAATAACGAGAGTTACATTCTGTCTTACAGATACTACCTAACCAATAGATTAACAGAAAAGAGCGACGTTTATAGCTTTGGTGTTGTGCTTTTAGAGATAATCACAAGTCAACCAGCGATAATGAAAGAAAAAATCCACATAAGTGAATGGGTTAGGTCCTTGATTGAAAAAGGTGATATCAATGCCATTGTCGACTCAGGGTTGGAAGGAGACTTTGACAGTAACTCAGTTTGGAGAGCGGTGGAAATAGCAACGGCATGTTTATCTCCAAACCCCAACAGAAGGCCAATCATAAGTGTGGTAGTGAATGAACTGAAGGAGTCTTTAGCAATGGAATTTGCTCGAACTGATAATAAAAAAAGTACTCATACAAGTGATTCAGTTGAACTTGTCACCATGAATCTGAATACAGAATCTCTTCCCCAGGCCAGGTAATCGGTTGCTCAAAGTAAGATGACTATAGTCATCAAAAATTAGGAATGAATTCGATGTATACCTATTTGACAGACACTGGTGTTTTTTTTTTCTTGTCTTCTAATTCCCATTAATGTAATTTTAGAAGTTAGTTTTTTCAAGATTAAACATAGCCTTCAATCAAATAATCTTATGTTACCATCAAAGTAATGTATTGAAAAATCATGTAAAGGTACAAGAAGCTGAGTATACATTTTTTTTATAATTGAATCAGACGATCAATGAAGGATAGTCATTATAAAATAAGCAAGAGTTCATAGAACTACTCAAACATCTTTCTTTCATGGTATAAACAAAAGTTTCATCACAAATTAAAATCAACTTTGAACTAAATTGCAGAATCTCTAAGAAGGACTCGTCCAAAAATAGGCGTATGCCACTTAACGAGACAAACACACGGTATTCTTTAGTAAAAGGCGAAAGAATAGTTCGCTATGTGTTTAACTCATGGCTCCGTGAGATTACATTGAGGAGCATTTCAATATTATATTATGATCCTAGATCTGTTCATGCATTAATACAGTCGATGTGGACCTCAGTCACACAAGTTAACTTGGTCATGATATAACTTAATTTTATTTGATTTTTTATTGTGTTTTAATCTGCATTTAATATAAAATTGTAATTAGATCTCTACTTTGAGTTTGGATTTATATTTTTCTATTTCTATTATTTTAAAATAATTAAAAATCCTTTTAAAAGAGTTATAAAACATATTCTATAAAAATACTATTGAATATTTTATAAAGAAAATTTTATCAAACAGAGAAACATGTTATAATTTTATTTTATTTTATTTTTTGCATAATTTTGATATTTAGAAATTTTAAATTTTCTCATAAATAATTATTATATGTTTTTCGGTTTCTATTGTGATAAAATAATTAAATACCATTTTGAATTATATAGAAAATTTATCTTAACTATTATATATCTTCAATTTCTATTGTTATAAAATTAGACATCCTTTTATGTGAAAACTACTTCATTCACATTTAACTCTATATTAAAGTGCACACAATTAAGAATGGTATACAGAAAACTGAATTGATAACTTTGACCATTATCTTGACATATCTTAAATTATTATAAATTACAAACGTATAAAACATCAAACTAAAAATTATAGGACTTTACCCCTAAGGGAGCCCTTCCAGAAATTCTCGAAGGCCCAGGGTAAACCCAGGCCCAAGAGGGGTTTGGAAATAGTTTTCAACCAGCAATAGACGCGCCTCGGTTAGAACCTCACTAGCTGCGTCATTGCCCCAAGCGCAAAGATACTTTACACTGCTGTCTGACAAGTTATTTATTAGCATTTGTCAGAATCAACAAATGTTTATTTCCCATGTGGGACTTAGCAAATCAGCCAGTGGGTTGCAAGACCATTTTCAACTGAAATGACAAAGTATATCCTCTTACCATTACTTGTCATAATAGGATTTGAAGTTGATAATACAAAGTTATAGAAAAACATGAACTTCAAATGAATTAGTCTATTCATGTTACAATTAAATAACAGAAATTTGATACCCTGAGTCACTAAAGTAAAATTCAAACATAAAACTCTCACAAAGTGATCTTAGTTTTGAAATGCAGGTTACTTCTTTTGTACAAATTCCAGTTTTGTTATAATACTTTTACTGTTGCACTCTGCTGCTATATTGGAAGGTTCCTTTCAGTTTTTGGATTTCCAACCTAAACATGTTTCTGCATTACAAATTTTGAAAACATGTTCCGAAATAATGCAGAATAAAATGAACCATAATGGGAAGAAAGATCATTTAAAAAAGCTATAGAGACACAGATTAATAATTATTATGGAAATAAAGGAAGCAAAAGCCTTGGAGTTAACAGATATTCAGGTTTGAAGAGTGTTTGCCGAAGGAGATGAGTAGGGAAGGAACACTTCCTCTTGCAATGTAAGAATGAGATCAAGCAACATAAAGTGATTAAACACATTATTATAAATTTAAATGAGTTTATAATTTTGTATTTAATAGAAATGAGAATAGTGAACTTTTAAGATTTTAAATCATTAGTAATATTAGGTTTTTTGCATCAACAATTCATTTGAATTCTCTTGTTATTTTTAGGAAATCATAAATTTCAACAAGTATACTGACAACAATTTGAATCCTCTGTTATTTTACAACGAATAAACTTTTAAATTGGTCATTCCAAATCATGTCATAACCTTAGTTTTCCAAATTTGTGCCTACTGATATTGTTCCACAGATAACTAAAGATCATTAATCGTTTTCTTCAAATATATAAAGTAAATCCATGATTATCTTTAATTATACAGGAGCTATAATATGACATAAAACACGTAAAATATTGTTACGATAGTTGAGTATTACTTTGATAATGATTTAATTTTTTTAAAGGCTTAATTTGTTGACTAAAATCTTAAAAGATTAATATGATGAGGCATATAATTTTAGAGAGCAGGGTTTACTTTTCTTGTTCTTGACATATTTTTAAAACTAACATCCTTAAGACTGGGTAAGAACGAGGAAGACAAGTATATATAATTGGATTTTTTTTTCCTTTATATGTGACAATTTATTCATATTAAAGGAAGATAGTTGTCTTATTCCCAAGACTTTTTCTGCACTGTGTCGTACGAACAAGGAAATTCTATAGAAGTGTCTGTTTCAGTGAGCCATGTATAAATTGCATCAGATCCTGGCATTATTCAAAGTAGTGTTCTCTCAGCAAATAGGATTATTATAACTCAAACAAAAACCAAGTTTCAAAAGCCTTCCATCATTCTGATACAGACATAGACATCTTGTAGTTAATTTAATACTGGTTAAGATCCATCGATTGGTCATAAGTTTTTAACTAGTTTATTTCCATTGACTAAATATATTGATTAATTGAACCGTGAATATCGTACAATTTCATTGATGCACACGCAAGTGTATGAGAGACAAGTGATGTGAACATGACAGGAATTTCAAAGTAATCGAGGGGATGATCCTACTGCACTAGCTGCAAGTACAGATGGAAAGGGACAAAATTTTTAAGAAATTCAAAACCTTCGTGTTGACATTGACCACGTCGCCAAAACACAAATCTTTATGTCGTATAAGTCGGAAAAGGGTGATCACTATTCTACTTCAGAGACAGAGGGTGATAAGAAATGGGAACGTTGAGGTGTTTCCTTGTTGGTTTTGTTGGAGGTCTACTTCTTGCTGTTCTGATTCAAGCTCAGGATCAATCAGGTTTGATAAAAAAAATTAAAACTTTGAACATTTTTCAGTGCACCATTATTTGATAGAAAGAAAATTAGCTTATAAGACTAAATGTCCTCGCATTCAGGATTCATCAGCATAGATTGTGGAGCTCCTGAAGATGTGAGCTATACTGAGTCCAAAACTGGCATAAACTATACTTCAGACGCAAATTTGATCAATACTGGTGTGAGTAAGTCAATAGAATCTGATCTCAGAGGAAAGTATCAACGACAGATGTGGACTGTGAGAAGCTTCCCCGAAGGAAAAAGGAACTGCTACAAAATAAATATCACAAGAGGCTCTAAGTATCTGATCAGGGTTAGTTTTTTGTACGGAAATTATGATGATTTAAATAAGACTCCAGAGTTTGATATTCATCTGGGGGCTAACCGGTGGGGTACAGTGAACATAAACAATGGATCAAATGAAGTGGACATGGAGATCATACATATACCTTCACAAGATTATGTACAAATCTGTCTGGTTGACACAGGCCATGGAACACCATTTATATCAGCCATAGAATTCAGAACTTTGCCTAATAATATTTACGTCACTGAATCCGGATCATTGGAAACTTACATCCGGTGGGATATAGGTTCAAACATCGGCTACAGGTGAACTTACTTTTTGGATTAAACTTTTTCATTACAAGACTCACTGATTTTACTGGACTAGTTTCGATTTTCTCTCAGGTACAAGTACGATGTTTATGATCGTTACTGGAGATACGGCAACATAAATAATTGGACGCAATTAAATGTTTCGATTTCTGCTGATGCTTTAGACCAGAACGTGTACAAACCGCCAGCTATTGTTATGAGCACTGCAGTTACACCTGCAAATGTTAGTGCTCCATTGGTGATAAGCTGGAGGCCAGCTGATCCAACTGAACAGTTCTATGTTTACTTGTACTTCATGGAGATTCAAGAGTTGGCGACGAATCAGACAAGAGAATTCAACATCGTGGAAAATGGTAAACAGAGGTTTTCAAAGTTTTCACCAAGGAATCTTCTTGTCACCACTTTATATAGCTCCTCAGCCTCCAGTGGCAAAGAAATTATATATTCTCTTCAAAAAACCCAAAACTCAACCCTGCCTCCCATCATCAATGCCCTTGAAATTTACAGAGTAATAGATTTCCCGCAATCAGATACGTTCGAAGGAGACGGTATGACCAAAAAATATTATCTTCATATTGTTCTTAACTACCCTTTACCATTTATTTGGATTACCCTGCTCTGTGCATGATCTTAATCACCCTTTACTCTTTTATGCATTAATAAAAAACAAAGATGATGCTATTACAACCATCAAATCAGTTTATGGGGTGACAAGAAATTGGCAAGGTGATCCATGTGCCCCTGTAGATTACTTGTGGGATGGTTTGAATTGTAGTTATAGCAAAAAAGAGTCTCCAAGAATCACTACTTTGTAAGTTATGCTTCTCAAATTAATATTATATATAGTAGTTTTATGGATCTGAGATGGTAGCGTTAATAACCGTTGGATCTGCAAAGCAGGAATTTATCTTCAAGTGGGTTGTCAGGAAAGATAGATCCTTCAATCTCAAACTTCACCATGTTGGAAAAGTTGTGAGTCTTTTTTCTCCCTCCTGATTCAATAAATGATGAGACTAGAAAAAACCTCTGTATTTTACGAGTAAATACTATATACATGATCAGAGTAAAAATTGTTTAAACCAAGAAAATCATAAACAGTGAGTTAAGTTAACTTGATTAATTTTTTCAGTAACTATTTTAAAAGCTATATCTCAGTATTGATTTTTGACTGGTTTATAGTATGATTTATTTTAACATATATAAATTAAACTCTTTAAATCTTTTCATTATTTCTGCTGTGTACGTACATGTCCAGATGTCTTCTTACGTGTGTCAAATTTTAGACTTTTTAAAAGAAGGCATGTTTTTGTTTTCAGGGATCTATCAAACAATAGCTTAAACGGTGAAATTCCTGATTTTCTGTCTAACTTACAACACTTAAAGATATTGTAAGTTGCTTCATCACTTACTGGAACAACTTTTGATTACTCTATATTAGAAAATAGAAAAGGATATTATAGTTTCCCTGTTTTGGCAGAAACTTGAAGAAGAATAACCTCTCTGGTTTAATTCCCTCAGCACTTGTTGAGAAATCTAAGGGAGGTTCTTTGTCACTAAGGTAAGGATGTTATTTGAAAATTCTCAAATTCATAATATCATTGTTTATGGTGATGATTATCAATTGGTTTCATTATTTGAAAATTCTCAAATTCATAATATCATTCTTTACCCATGTCCAATATTTTATTTTTATCTTTTAGTCAAACTTATTATAACTTGAAAATCAAGTATGAGTTCTATTTTAAAAGTAAAAGTAAGAAAGTGGAACAATATATAAGTAAGAAGACTCAAACTCATTACAGGTTTTGGGTTGCAGGTGATGTGAATCCTTAATTTGGTTGACGTTCTCATTGTCCATAGAGCCAATGATTACTCTTGAGACGGAGATTGTTAGGAATCTAAGCCCTAGTCTAAGTTAACATTTCATTGTCACTATGTATATCTCATTTTTCCTTCATCAGATCATATATTTCTCCAAATTATACCCCATTATGACCTATCAAAACAAGAAGAATTGAATCCGAATCAGTTTTAAGTTAGTTCTTACCTCTCATGTTGACGGTATCACCTGTGCTTTTCCTTAGTTTTACTGAGAGTTAAAACATAAACCTTCTGTGTTTTCCATGCTAGTGTGGATCAAAATCTCTGTGAATCTGGTCAATGCAACGAGCAGGACAAAGAGAGTGGAAAGAAAAAGAACATTGTTGCACCCTTAGTAGCATCAGTTAGTGGGGTTGTGCTCCTTCTCTTTGTCGTGGCAGCTATATTATGGACTCTTAAAAGGAGAAAAATGAAAGGTGATGCTACAAAGATATTTTTATTGATAATTTGTCAAACAGATTCAGTCGTAACCTGTTAGTTTACGAAACTGTTGCATGATATTTAACAGCGTTGATAGTAGAAAAGGATCAAAGTCAGATCTCACCACAAAACACAGAACAAGATGATTTATTAATACCATTCAAAAAACAAATTTATTCGTTCTCCGACATCGTTAAAATAACCAACAATTTCAATACAACTCTCGGTAGAGGAGGATTTGGAACTGTTTATCATGGTCATATCGAAGACACTCCAGTTGCAGTGAAAATGCTTTCCTCATCATCTGTCCAGGGTTTTCAACAATTTCAGGCAGAGGCAAGTTTCTCTATCACTTTGCACTTGTATTTTTCTCTCAAAAGTAAAAATATATGGTTAAACATGGTTGAGATTTTGATGTACAGGTTAAACTTCTAATGAGAGTTCATCACAAAAATTTAACCTCCCTTGTTGGTTATTGTAATGAAGAAACCAATAAGGGTCTCATATATGAGTACATGGCTAATGGAAACTTACAAGAACATCTCTCTGGTTAGTTCCTACACAAAATTGTGCAAATAAATTTATAACCTAGTTTTGTATTCTGAAACCATGAATATGAATATTTCCTTAAGAGACAAGTGTATCGAGTCAACAGAAAACAACCCAGAGAAAAAGGTATTTAACTTGTTTTTGCAGGTAACCACAGCAAAGCAAAATTCTTCACCTGGGAAGAAAGACTCCGTGTAGCAGTTGATGCAGCCTTAGGTCAGAAAGTAAATTTCAATCTGTTTTGTAAACTGCCCCTTTTCCCCTCACAATCTGTTTGCCTTAAATCTAATCTCAGGTTTGGAGTATCTGCACAATGGTTGCAGGCCGTCCATAATCCACAGAGACATAAAATCTACAAACATATTGTTGAATGAACACTTCCAAGCAAAGTTAGCTGATTTTGGTCTGTCCAAAATTATTCCAACTGAAGGGGGAACTCACGTGTCAACTGTTGTTGCTGGTACTCCTGGTTATCTGGACCCTGAGTGAGTTCTTCAATTACATTTTCCTCTTCCTCTTCATCATTTTCTGGGAAAAAAATATTACTCATGTGGATGTTTGTGTCAAGAAAATCTGACAGAAAATAAATTGAGTTGCATTTTATTCTTGTCATGCAGGTACTTCATAACAAACAGATTGACAGAAAAGAGTGATGTTTATAGTTTTGGTGTTGTTCTTTTGGAGATAATCACAAATCAAGCAGTGATAATGAGGGGTGAAGACAGTATTCACATAAGTGACTGGGTGAGATCGTTGGTCGTGAAAGGTGATATGAAGGCCATTGTTGACTCAAGGCTAGAAGGAGATTATGATACCAATTCAGTTTGGAAAGCAGTAGAAATAGCAACAGCATGTGTGTCTTCAAATATGAACAGAAGGCCCGTCACAAGCGAGATAGTGATTGAACTGAAGGAGTCTTTATCAATGGAAGTAGCTAGAACAAAATATAGAGGTAACCATTCAACAGATTTAGGGGTGACCTTGAATATGAATACAGAATTTATTCCTCAAGCTAGGTAAACGCTTCACCAGAATAAGATGTCTACAATCATATAGACAGGTCTATATGACTAAGGTAAGTGGTTTTCCTCTTTCAATGTCGAACCCACAATTGAGATTCACCTCACAGAAGTTCTCAAAATGTGTTTTGAATTTAATGTATAATCTATAAATTATCGCAAATTCAAAGTAATGTTGCACAATTTCTGAATACTCCTCTAATTTGAGTGATGTACTTGTTTAAATGTATTAATTGTCTTCCTTGTGACTGTATTTGGGATTGGTGACTGATATATTGATTGTGCAAATAGAACAAAATAAATAATAAGGAACTTATATAAGGTGATATGTCTACTGTATGTAAGTAAAAATTAAAATAAGATTTGAATTCATTTATATATTATAAATTTATTTATTTTTAGTCCTAAATTATAAATATTTCATTTACCTTAGTAATCATTTTCCATATAACCATATTCATTTTAACCCGATTTGAAGTGGAAATAATGCAAGTCATCCTAGTCAGTCTGAAAATTTATAAAATATGTTGAATAAAAAAATTATCTAAGTTGTTCAATCCACACTTAAATTGCTCTAAACTATAGATTTCTGAATCATCTTATGTTTACAAGTCCTTAATTAAGTTTTAAGCATTTAATTGTATTTTCTACTCGATCTTTCAAGTACTGTCATTTTATTTCATTCTAAATACTATTGCGGTTGTTTCTTTTTTTTGTCTTCAACTACTTGATTAATTCGGTCTTTCAGTTCCCATAAACGAGTTAATCAATAAATCAGAAGAAAGAAATAAGTGAGTTGACCAACAAGTTAAAAATAGAAATAAATAGCATATCAACTCCTTTACACCATCCAATTAAAGAAAAATCAATCAAACGGTAAAAAAAACACAATACATAAAATATTTAATATAATTTTAATTAAAAATACTTAAAGTTATCATTATTTACAATATCTAAATTTATCAAGTACTTAAACTTTAATTAATTATAAAATGAAAATTATTAAAACATATATATTTTAATTTATATGTAATTTTATTTTAAAATATTATATATTTTTTTTAAAAGTTCATGTCAATCTATCTGGCAGGAGATCTAAATATCATGACTCATTTTATAAAGAGTTCAAATTTTGTATTGGTCTTTTTAATATAGTTTGAAATGTTAAGATTAGTGGTAATTAATGTATTAAAAAAAACATACTGGAAAAAATAACTAAAAGAACGAATTGAGAATTCAAATTCTTTTACTGTAAGACGGTGTTGGTGAGGACCTAAATTTTTTAAGTTGTGGAAACTACTTGGCAAAGCTAATTAAATAGCTAAACTTTTCGAAGTGATCCTTCTGGTCAAGCTCAACAACTTTGCCACGTCTACCAGTCAACATCAAAACCCATTTTTCAATTTTTTTTTTTTAAAATACTATACCATGATTCAACTGAGAAATCACTAGTAAAACCTTTTCATCGTAAAGATGCCTGCAATAAAAGATGGTAAAGACAAGTGCCTATTCCCATTCTTGGTGTAACAATCAAAATTTGTCTGCAAAAAATATCAATTCAAGTTCTTTCTTTCATTACAATAATAATTAAGCAAAGAAATTCGTACATACTACTTGGAGTATTCAACTCGGTGGCTTCTAATATTAAATCAGCAGATAGACTTGACTTCAACATAACTCTTAGAGACATTCAAATGAAATCCTCACTGAATGATCAAGCTTAATCACTGTTAATGACTTCTTATCACAACATTACTCAATCTCGTGTAGGCGCTTTCTGTTTACTTTACACAGTGTACTGTCCGGGTCGTCAGGAACCCGATCTGACAGTCGAAAATAGATAGAACATTCAAACATCGATCTAATTGTTAGGTCTATAGTGAGGGTTTCATAGAGGAGATACAACACTAATTAAGGCAATGGGACCACGAGTACTGGACACGCTTACGGTTTTAACCATCGGTTCTGATACCACTTATCTTGATAGGTGTACAGAGGGGGTTTCATTTGGGAGAATAAACACTAATAAAACCTGAGCCCAACCACATAAAGCATTGACAACACTCTTAATCCAAAATCTTAAGACAATGAGTTTATGGATCTTTATCCTTATATAGTGCTTTACTTTCTTATTTCTAACCAATGTAGAACTTAGACTCACACTTGAATTCCTCACACTAATCTTAGTTTTGATTTCATTAACAAATATTATGGTATAGAAGACCGAATATTTAGTTATTATCTTTATAATATTAGTGTTTGTTGTTCTTTATAACAAATATTGTTAATTATTCGATAGGTGGTTATCTTTGTTTTCTCCGGGATGAGACTAGACTCGTAATTGAATTATTTCCGACACTTAACATCCTTAAGAGTTAGTAAGCACCGGCCTTAGTAAGCACCGGGCAGACAAGTAGATATAATTGGATTTTATTTTACCTTACAAGTGACAATTTATTTCATATTAAAGAAAGATAGTTGTCACATTCCCACAACTTTTTCTGCACTGTTTCGTTGTACTTAATGGTCAAATGTAAATCTTAGCAAAGTGAGACATGTATAAATTGCATCAGATCCTGGCATTATTCGGAGTAGTGTTCTCTCAGCAAATAGGATTATTATAACTCAAACACAAACCAGGATTCAAAAGCCTTCCATCATTTTAATAAATGTAAGTTTTTATACCACAAACATAGACATCTTCTAGATAATTTGATACTGGTTGAGATCCATGGATTGGTTATAAGTTTTTAATTAGTGTATTTCCACTGACTAAATATATTGACTGATACTGATTGAACCGTGAATATAGTACAATTTCATTGATGCAAACGCAAGTGCATGAGAGACAAGTGATGATGAACATGACAGGAATTTCAAAGTAATCAAGGGGATCATGCTACTGCACTAGATGCAATTACTAGGAAAGGGACAAAAGTTTTAAGAAATTGAAAACCGGAAGACTACTTTCATGTTGACATTGACCACGTCGCCAAAACACACATATTTTTGTGGTATAAGTTGGGAAAGGACGATCGCTATTCTACTTCACATGCTGAGGGTGATAAGAGATGGGAACGTTGAGGTGTTTGCTTGTTGGAGGTCTAGTTCTTGCCATTCTGATTCAAGCTCAGGACCAATCAGGTTTGATAACAAACTAAAACTTCAACTTTCAGTGCACCTTTATTTGATAAAAAAAAAAAATAGCTTAACCCTAAATGTCCCACGCAGGATTCATCAGCATAGATTGTGGAGCTCCTGAAGATGTGACCTATACTGAGTCGACTACTGGCATAAATTATACTTCAGATGCAAATTTGATCAATACTGGTGTGCGTAAGTCAATAGCATCTGAGTTCAAAGAAAAGTATCAACGACAGATGTGGACTGTGAGAAGCTTCCCAGAAGGAAAAAGGAACTGCTACAAAATAAACATCATGAGAAACTCTAAGTATCTTATCCGGACTTGTTATTTGTACGGAAATTATGATGGGCTGAATAAGACACCACAGTTTGATACTCATCTCGGGGCTAACTGGTGGCATACTGTGACTCTATCTAATGCATCCACTTCTCAAACTAATGAGATCATACATGTACCTTCACAAGATTATGTACAAATCTGTCTGGTTGACACAGGCCATGGAACACCATTTATATCAGCCCTAGAATTCAGAACTTTGCCAAATAATACTTACGTCACCGAATCTGGATCATTGGAAAATTACGAACGGTGGGATTTAGGTTCAAACGAAGGCTACAGGTAAACTCTACTTTTTGGATTAAACTTTTTCATTGATTATATTGGACTAATTTCGTTTTCACGCAGGTACAAGAACGATGTGTATGATCGTTTCTGGGATTATGGCGACACCAATAATTGGACACAATTTAGTGTTTCGATTTCTGCTGATGCTTTAGTCCAGAACGTATACAAACCGCCAGCTATTGTGATGAGCACTGCTGTTACACCACCAAATGTTAGTGCTCCATTGGTAATAAGGTGGGAGCCAGAACATGAAACTGACCAATTCCATGTCTACATGCACTTCACTGAATTGTTCGCGAATCAGACGAGACAATTCAACATCATGAGAAACGGTGAATTAAGGATTCCAAATTTTTCTCCGCGGTACCTGACCGTCGACACTTTATCTACCAAGTTAGCCATCAGTGGGAAAGAAATTAATTATTCCCTCGAGAGGACCCAGAATTCAACCCTGCCTCCCATCATCAACGCCATTGAAATTTACAAAGTAATGGAATTGAAACCAGAAACGTTCCTAGGAGATGGTAAGTCACGAAACTATCGTATTTTTAATCCATTTATTTTGCATGTGTTGTACATGATTTTAACCACCTTTCATAATTTTTTTATTGGTATCATTTCAATCATAGTTGATGCGATTACTACCATCAAGTCAGTTTATGGAGTGAATAGAGATTGGCAAGGTGATCCATGCGTCCCTTTAGCCTATTTGTGGGATGCTCTCAATTGTTCTTATCACGAAAATGATTCTCCAAGAATCACAACTTTGTAAGTCCTGATTATCAAATGATATATAGTTATTATTTAATACATCAAATGGATAATATAATAGGAATTATTTGACCATTCTATTATTATGGTAAATATGAAATAAATAATTATAACAATATAAAATGATAATCAAACAATTTGATGGATAAATATTTTATAGAATTAATTAAGTTTTAGATATCTTGTAAATTTGGATTTTTTTAATTAAATCTCTAATGATAATTTTCTGTTTTATTGAATGCTCAATTTCTTTTAATATTTTCTATTTACTGTGCATTTCTATTTATACCAACCAATAAAATTGTATAATTGTTACTTCTATCTTCTTAACTAGAACTCATTCAATTAGTATATTTCTTGTCTTATCTCTTCAAACTTATCGGTCAATTCATTTTTATAGAGAATTTACATGAGTTGAAAAAAAAGTAAAAAAAAAAAAAAAAAACTGAGTTGATTGCATCAAATGATTTTAGTAAAATCTAACCTTTGTGTCTCAAAACAAAAAACATAATAATAATAATAATAATAATAATAATAATAATAATAATAAGAGATTGTGTCAAGTATATGTAAAAAATAATAATAATAAAAGATAAAAAATCTGAGTTGATTACGTCAAATGATTTTAGTAAAATCTAATTTTTGTGTCTAAAAAAAATATAATAATAATAAGATATAGAGTCAAGTATATGTAAAAAATAAAATAAAAAGAGTTGATTGCGTTAAATAATTTTAGCAAAATCTAATTTTTTTTTTCTAAAGAAAAAATATATAATAATAATAATAATAATAATAATAAGAGATAGTGTCAAGTATATGTAAATAGATTTTAGTGTCAAAATACCATTGTTTTAAGACAAAACTAAATGTTAACTTATCTTATTAATGGAAAGAAAAGAATAAAAAGACCCAGTAATTAGACTTAATTTAAAAAAGTATTTTACGAATTCAATAAAACAAAATAAAAATGTATGATAAACTTATACATTATTTCAAACTTGATTGATGAAATGCTACTGTTCTTATGCAAAACAGGAATTTATCTTCAAGTGGATTGTATGGGAAGATTGACCCTTCAATTTCAAATCTCACCATGCTGGAGAAATTGTGAGTTTATCTGTTTCACCTGGTCAAATGAATCATGAGACCAGAAAATGAAAACCATTTTTTATATCCTTTTATTCTTTCATACGTGCACTTATATGCTAAGAAATCTTACACAGTACATGTCTCAAGACATACTTAAAAGAGGAAGTTATTTGGTTTACAGGGATTTATCAAACAATAGCTTAAACGGTGAAATTCCTGATTTTCTGTCACAACTACAACACTTGAAGATCTTGTAAGTTCCTTCATCGGCTGTTCCTGTGGTCCTCTGTATCAAAATATAGAAATTTTACTGTATTTCCATTTTTTTGGCAGAAACTTAGAGAAGAATAACCTCTCCGGTATAGTTCCCTCGGCTCTTCGTAGAGGTTCCCTCTCACTAAGGTATGTGATCTAAGTTTCGAATCGAATACAAATGGCAAAGCTATACACAGTATAAGATAAAGACTCATGTAATTATCTTAATTTATATATATATATATATATATATATATATATATATATATATATATATATATATATATATATAACCTCTTCTTAACAAACCCTCTCAGAAATAAACCCATCAGAGACTTTCACACCTATGACATAGAATTGAATCTTGAACCCTTTTTAGTTACATGTTAAATTAGGGTGTTTTACCACATATGACTTTAGATAGCCAGTTGTTGATTCCACTGAATATCTCGGCACAAGTTACAATCTATAGAAAATTCTTCTGACTTGTACGACTTACTGGGAGTTACAATATAAACTTACTGTGAATTTATCGCAGTGTGGACCAAAACCCATATCTATGTGAACCTGATCAATGCAACAAGAAAAACAGTAGCATTGTTACACCCTTGGTAGCATCTATTGGCGGGGTTTTCATTCTTCTGGTAGTAGTGGTAGCTATATTGTGGACCGTTAAAAGGAGAAAAGCAAAAGGTGATTCTACAATCGTTAATATTCGTTATTTTTATCCATAATTTTCCAGACAAATTCAACCATGTCCTGTTAGTTTTTTTAAAAAACTGGTGTATGACATTCAACAGCTTTGATGGTAGAAAAGGATCAGACTGAGGAACCACTGCAATACACTGAACAAAATGATTCATCTCTACAATCCCAAAACAAATATATTCGTACTCCGATATCATTAAAATCACCAACAATTTCACTACAATAGTTGGTAAAGGAGGATTTGGAACCGTTTATCTTGGCTATATCGAAGACACTCCAGTTGCAGTGAAAATGCTTTCCTCATCTTCCGTTCGTGGTTATCAACAATTTCAAACAGAGGTAACGCTTTTTAATCACATTCCACTAAGCCCCTCAGTGCAGCAATAAATATACAAAGTTAAAACATAGTTGACATTTTGATTTACAGGTTAAACTTCTTATGAGAGTTCATCACAAAAATTTGACCTCCCTTGTTGGTTATTGTAACGAAGGAACCAATAAGGGTCTCGTATACGAGTACATGGCCAATGGAAATTTACAAGAACATCTTTCTGGTTTGCCCCTTAAAAAAGCTTAATTTCTTGTCTAAAGTCTGTGCAATAAATTTCCAAACTTTTTTGGTTTTCTGAAAGATATGGATATTTCCTTATTGGAAAATTGTACTAGTCATATCACTAACCTTAGTGAACAAAAAATATGTAGAGAAAGTTATAGAACTTGATTATGCAGGTAAACGAAGCAAAAGAAATTTCTTCAGCTGGGAAAAGAGACTTCGTATAGCAGTGGATGCAGCTTCAGGTAAAAAAGCAGAATAATATTCTTTTCTTAATTCTTTATTCCTCTCTAAATATATACTTTTGGCCTCAGGATTGGAGTATCTGCAAAATGGTTGTAAACCACCAATATTCCACAGAGACGTAAAATCTACAAACATATTGTTGAATGAACAGCTCCAAGCAAAATTATCTGATTTTGGTCTATCCAAAATTATCCTAGCAGATGGGGGAACTCATGTATCAACTGTTATTGCTGGTACTCCTGGTTACCTAGATCCTGAGTGAGTCCATCAATTATACTGTCCTGTTCCTGTCCATTATTTTCCTGAAAAATATAGTAATTCTATCTGAATGTTTATGTTCAAAAACTTGTGACAGAAAATAACGAGTTACATTCTGTCTTACAGATACTACCTAACCAATAGATTAACAGAAAAGAGCGTCGTTTATAGCTTTGGTGTTGTGCTTTTAGAGATAATCACAAGTCAACCAGCGATAATGAAGGAAAAAATCCACATAAGTGAATGGGTTAGGTCCTTGATTGAAAAAGGTGATATCAATGCCATTGTCGACTCAGGGTTGGAAGGAGACTTTGACAGTAACTCAGTTTGGAAAGCGGTGGAAATAGCAACGGCATGTTTATCTCCCAATCCCAACAGAAGGCCAATCATAAGTGTGGTAGTGAATGAACTGAAGGAGTCTTTAGCAATGGAATTGGATCGAACTGATAATAAAAGTACTCATACAAGTGATTCAGTTGAACATGTCACCATGAATCTGAATACAGAATCTCTTCCCCAGGCCAGGTAAACGGTTCCCCAAAGTAAGATGACTATAGTCATAGTGTACCGTACCACTTGAAATTGTTTCAAGACGAACATCGCTAGGGTTGCTTGGTGAGTGAAATGGAGTTGCAAATAGAAGAAAAAAATAAAATAATCAGCAATGCCTTTCAATGTATACCTATTTCATCATTGGTGTTATATTTGCTTGTGTTTTGATTCAGATGAATTTAGCTTCTTATGTTTCTGTTTTTAAGTATGATGTACCAATATTTCAATTTGGATCATGTATTTGTGTGATATGTATGTGTATTTTATCAATATCTATCAATGAAGTATCTAATTTATGGAATTGTAATAGATTACAAGAATATCTTTGAATAATCATCAATTTTTAGTGGCAAAAAAAAATAATTTATCATTGTAGTGACCAAAATAGTTCAAAAAAATTATAATTGGTTTCTAAGTTATAATAACTAAAATATTTTCTATTATAAATTGGTTTTTAAATTGACCACTAACTTTAACTACCAATTAATTACCAAAGTTTTAATTTGGATTCACATAATAACAATCATATATTTATAATGTCTTTAAAAATTGTTATATACTTTTCAATATTCATGTATCACTTACCAACAATCATATACTTATTATGTTTTTAACAATTGTTGCACACTCTTCAATATTCATATATCACGTACCGTATCATAACCCATTGGCCTATATCACGTACCAACAATCATATACTTATTATATTTCTAAAAATTGTTGTACACTCTTCAATATTCATATATCACGTACCGTATTATAACTCATTGGCCTAACACATCGATACATGTCATTAAACACCCATTTGGATATTCAACCAAAACATGTTTCGGCCTTACATGACATTTCTGTATAATTCCCTTTATCAATAAATTTTTACATCCTTTCATCCATATTTCTGTTTTGAAAAAAATTTGTCAAAATCGTGTGCTTTCCTTTATCGTCGATATTCATATTTTATAAATAACACACTGTCAATGAGGGTTTTGAGATCCACGTCATTAAACTGGTAAATCACAAGAAAAATACGGTCATCATAAAAGGACGTGAGTGAAAATAAATAAATAAATAAACACCAGATAAATCATTATTGCTATGAGAAAGTCCTCGAAAAAACTAAGAAAATTTATCCAAATTAGTTTAGAAGCAAACTACCTATAAGGAAGTAGAATGTAGTTAATAATTAATATTATTCTCCACTATGTGGTTATGATATTTAATTATACATGGGCTAAAATATGACATAAAAGAAACAAATGTACTTACGATTTTTGAGTAATACTTTGGTTTTTAAAGGTTTAATTTGTTGATAAACTCTCAATGAACCAATGTAGTGAAAGTGATGAATTAGATTTTCAATAAATTAATTTATTGACTATAAAATCTTGAAGTGATGAATTAGATTTTCAATAAATTAATTTGTTGACTAAAATCTTGAAAGATTAATATGATGAAAAATATGATTTTTTATAGCAGGGTTTACTTTTCTTATTTTTTACATTATCAATAGGATTAGCATCCATAAGACTCGGTAAACACGAGGAAGACTCGTATATATTCCTCATTTGTATTGAATGTGAATGTGATTGGCTGATTAGCTAAGATGTGTGAAAATTTATTAATAATACCGATGAAAACACATAAAAATATGAGTAATTATGATAAAAAAAATTATTATTATTATTACTATTTTTAGTCAATCCGTTGACATATTATTATTAGATTATATAGGGGAAAAAAATGTTGATCGACATTTTTTAAAGCGATTTCCAGTTTATTACAATGTCATTTAAGATATTGTCACATTTTGAAAAGCAGGTATTCCTCCTGTCTATATTTGAGATGATCATTCTTATGAATAAGAACCTAATTTGGCCTATTTAATAATTTTAATTTGAAATACTAAACTTTTAAAGTATAATATTGATAACTGTCTCAGTGACTTGTTTTAATTGAATTTTTTTAATTTGTGTTTATATTACGAAGGTTGTTCATTTGATGTTGGAATTTTGAAAAAAAAAATCTAGAAATCCTATTTTACAATTTTGTGATTAAAGAGATCTGAAATACAAAAAAATCGCATAGATGCAAATCGTTTGAGGAATTATAAGTTTCCAATCTTATCACTTCAACGATTCGGTTCAGTTGCGAATGAATTAACAGTCATAAAAGTAAATAATGACTTGGTCTCACCCTAAGAGAATAGTGACTTGCCCTAAAAAATAAATCAATATTGACTTGGTATATGTCTTCATTTTTTAAATCAAAGATACCTTCCAATTGACACTTAAAATTTCATTAGCATTTTTTTATCAGTTCATTCAGCATTATGGAAGGAAGTGTCCATGCTTAGAAATGTCAGTTACGAAATATCTCAGCATGAGGATCATAAAACACTGTATTGGCATTATTGTAAGCATTGTTCTCTCAGCATATAGGATTTTTATAAGGCAATTGGCTGAAAGCAATATTAATTGGGTTTCAAAAGCCTTCCAACATTCTAACAAATGTAAATCTTTATACCACAAACATAGACATTTTCTTCTTAATTCAACACTCGTTGAGATCCATCAATTGCTATGTTTTTAATTAGTTTACTTCCATTTATATATACATTGATTCATTTTCCAGTGAATGTAATACGATTTTATTTATGCACACCAAGTGCATGACAAATGATGAATATGACAGGAATGTCAAATTAATCAAGTGGGTGATCCTACAGCACTGGATGCAAGTAAGAATGGAAAGGGACAAAAGTTTAAAGAAATTCAAAACTGTTAAGATTACCTTCAAGTTGACATTGACCACCTCGCCAAAACATGGTATAAGTCGGAAAAGGATGATCACTATTCTACTTCAGAGACAGAGGGTGATAAGAAATGGGAACGTTGAGGTGTTTCCTTGTTGGTTTTGTTGGAGTTCTACTTCTTGCCGTTCTAATTCAAGCTCAGGACCAATCAGGTTTGATAGCAAATTAAAACGTGAACTTCATTGCACCATTATTTGACAAAAAAGAAAATCTGAAGCTTCATTGCACCATTTTTATGTTTCAGGATTCATCAGCATAGACTGTGGAGCTCCTGCATATGAGAACTATATTGAGTCTCAAACGGGCATAAATTATACTTCAGATGCAAGTTTAATAAACACTGGTGTGAGTATGTCAGTAGAATCTGATCTCCAAGGAGAGTATCAAAAACAGATGCTGACTCTCAGAAGCTTCCCTGAAGGAAAAAGGAACTGCTACAAAATAGACATCACAAGAGGCTCTAAGTATCTGATCAAGGCTGGTTTTTTGTACGGGAATTATGATGGGCTGAATAAGATACCAAAGTTTGATATTCATCTCGGGGCTAACCGATGGGGTACAGTCAACATAAACAATGGATCATATGAAGTGGACATGGAGATCATACATATACCTTCACAAGATTATGTACAAATCTGTCTGGTTGACACGGGCCATGGAACACCATTTATATCAACCCTAGAATTCAGAACTTTGACAAATGATATTTATGTCACTAAATCTGGATCATTGGAAACTTACATCCGCTGGGATTTAGGTTCAAACCAAGGCTACAGGTAAACTATACTTTTTGGATTAAACTTTTTCATTGATTATCTTGGACTAATTTCGTTTTCACGCAGGTACAAGGACGATGTTTACGATCGTTACTGGGGATATGGCAACATCAATAATTGGACACAATTAAGTGTTTCGGTTTCTGCGGATGCTTTAGTCCAGAGCGTATACAGACCGCCAGCTATTGTGATGAGCACTGCAGTTACACCACCAAACGTTAGTGCTCCATTGTTATTACAATGGGAGCCCGATGATCCAACTGACCAATTCTATGTTTACTTGTACTTCATGGAGATTCAAGAGTTAGCGACAAATCAGACAAGAGAATTCAACATCGTGGCAAATGGTAAACTGTGGTATTCAAACTGTTCACCAAAGAATCTTCTTGTCACCACTTTACTGTCCAAGTCAGCCTCCAGTGGGAAAGAAATTATATTTTCTCTGGAAAAAACCAATGACTCAACCCTGCCTCCCATCATCAATGCCCTTGAAATTTACAAAGTAATAGATTTCCCGCAATCAGATACGTTCAAAGGAGACGGTATGCCACGAAAATATAATCTTCATATTATTCTTAACTACTCTGTGCATGATCTTAACTACCCTTTACTTCTTTATGCGTTAAAAAAACAAAGATGATGCCATTACAACCATCAAATCAATTTATGGGGTGAAAAGAGATTGGCAAGGTGATCCATGTGCCCCAGTAGATTACTTGTGGGATGGTTTGAATTGTAGTTATAGCAAAAACGAGTCTCCAAGAATCACAACTTTGTAAGTTATGCTGCTCAAATTAATACTGTGGATAGTAGTTTTATGGATCTGAGATGATATCGTATATAACTGATGGATCTGTAAAACAGGAATTTATCTTCAAGTGGGTTGTCAGGAAAGATAGACCCTTCAATCTCAAACCTCACCATGTTGGAGACTTTGTGAGTGTTTTTGTTTTTGTTCACCTGATCCAATAAATCATGACACTAGAAAAAACCTCTGTATTTAATGAGTAAATATTATATACATGATCAGAGTTAAAAAAATCATAAATAGTGAGTAAATTAAATTTATAAGTATTTTAAACGCTATATCGCAGTATTCATATTTGACTGGTTTATAGTATAATTTATTTTAACAGATATAAATTAAACTCTCTAGATCTTTTCATTATTTCTGCTGTGTACGTACATGTCAAGATGTCTTTGGTTACGTTTGTCAAAATTTTGACTTTCTAAAAGGAGGGATGTTTTTTGTTTTCAGGGATTTATCAAACAATAACTTAAACGGTGAAATTCCTGATTTTCTGTCTCAATTACAACATTTAAAGATATTGTAAGTTGCTTCGTCAGTTTACAGGAACAACTTTTGGTTCCTCTATTCCAGAAAATAGAAAAGGATATTATAGTTTCCCTGTTTTGGCAGAAACCTGGAGAAGAATAACCTCTCTGGTTCAATTCCCTCAGCACTTGTTGACAAATCTAAGGGAGGTTCTTTGTCACTAAGGTAAGGATGTTAGTGAAAATTCTCAAACTCATAATATCATCTATCACAACGAGAAGAATTGAATCCGAATCAGTTTTAAGTTAGTTCTTACCTCTCATGTTAACGAAAGGTGTCACCTTTACTTTTCCTTAGTTTTACTGAGAGTTAAAACATAAACCTTCTGTGTTTTCCATGCTAGTGTGGATCCAAATCTCTGTGAATCTGGTCAATGCAACGAGCAGGACAAAGAGAGTGGAAAGAAAAAGAACATTGTTACACCCTTGGTAGCATCTGTTAGTGGGGTTGTGCTCCTTCTCGTTGTCGTGGCAGCTATATTATGGACTCTTAAAAGAAGAAAATTGAAAGGTGATGCCTACAAAGATATTTTTATTGATGATTTATCAAAGCGATTTAATCGTAACCTGTTAGTTTTCGAAACTGTTGCATCATGATATTTAACAGCTTTGATAGTAGACAAGGATCAAAGTCAGATCGCACCACAACACACAGAACAAGATGATTTATTACTACCATTCAGGAAACAAATTTATTCGTACTCCGACATCCTTAAAATCACCAACAATTTCAATACAACTCTCGGTAGAGGAGGATTTGGAACTGTTTATCTTGGCCATATTGATGACACTCCTGTTGCAGTGAAAATGCTTTCCTCATCGTCTGTCAAGGGCTTTCAACAATTTCAGGCAGAGGCAAGTTTCTCTATCACTTTACACCTGGACTTTTATCACAGAAATAAAAATATATGGTTAAACATGGTTTAGATTTTGATATACAGGTTAAACTTCTAATGAGAGTTCATCACAAAAATTTAACCTCCCTTGTTGGTTATTGTAATGAAGAAACCAATAAGGGTCTCATATACGAGTACATGGCCAATGGAAACTTACAAGAACATCTCTCTGGTTAGTTCCCATATGAATCTCTAAACTAGTTTTGTATTCTGAAACCATGAATATGAGTATTTCCTCAGGAGACAAGTGTATTGATCGAGTCATAAGTTAACAGAAAGCAACAACTTGTTTTTGCAGGTAACCGCAGCAAAGCAAAATTCTTCACCTGGGAAGAAAGACTTCGTATAGCAGTGGATGCAGCCTTAGGTCAGAAATTAAACTTCAATTTATGTGTTTTGATAGTTTTGTTATAACTTTCCTTTTCCCCTCGCAATATTATGCCTTAAATTTAATCTCAGGTTTGGAGTATCTGCACAATGGTTGCAAGCCATCCATAATCCACAGAGACATAAAATCTACAAACATATTGCTGAATGAACACTTCCAAGCAAAGTTAGCAGATTTTGGTCTGTCCAAAATTATTCCAACTGAAGGGGGAACTCACGTGTCAACTGTTGTTGCCGGTACTCCTGGTTATCTGGACCCTGAGTGAGTTCTTCAATTACATTGTCCTGTTCCTCTTTATCATTTTCTGGGAAAAAAATATTACTCATGTGGATGTTTGTGTCGAGAAAATCTGTCAGAAAATAAATTGAGTTGCATTTTATTCTTGTCATGCAGGTACTTCACAACAAACAGATTGACAGAAAAGAGTGATGTTTATAGTTTTGGTGTTGTTCTTTTGGAGATAATCACAAATCAAGCAGTGATAACGAGGGGTGAAAAAAGTATTCACATAAGTGACTGGGTGAGATCGTTGGTGGTGAAAGGGGATATGAAGGCCATTGTTGACTCAAGGCTAGAAGGAGATTATGACACCAATTCAGTTTGGAAAGCAGTAGAAATAGCAACAGCATGTGTGTCTTCAAATATGAACAGAAGGCCCGTCACAAGCGAGATAGTGATTGAACTGAAGGAGTCTTTATCAATGGAAGTAGCTAGAACAAAATATAGAGGTAACCATTCATCAGATTCAGGGGTGACCTTGAATCTGAACACAGAATTTATTCCTCAAGCCAGGTAAAACGCTTCACCAGAATAAGATGGCTACAATCTTGTAGCAAGGTCTATATGACTATGCTAAGTGGTTTTTCTCTTTCAATTCCAAACCCACTATTGAAACCTCACGTCGCACAAGTTCTGAATATTTGCTTTGATTTTAAATGTATAATAATGTACAAAATATCGCAAACTTATTGTTGCACAATTTCTGAATACTCCTTTAATTTGAGTGATGTACTTCTTGTCTTCCTTTGTAAATGTATTTAGTATTGGTGATTGATATTGATTGTGCAAATAGAACAAGATAAATAATAAAGAACACATGCTTCTTTATCCATAATATTTGGTATAATTTCTTTTTATCAATAATTAGTGGAAACGCCCGTGCGCAATGTGTGTTCTTTGATTAATCAGTTATTTGAATTCACTTTATGTACTATAAAATCATTTTATTTTTAGTCCTAAACTATAAATATTTCTTTTACCTTAGTATAATCCTTTTCCATATAACCATATTCATTTTCAACGATTTTGAACTAGAAATGCAAGTTAGTCAGTTCGAAAATTTATAAAATATGTTAAATAAAAAAGTTATCTAACTTGTTCAATCCACATTTAAATGAAATTAAATTGGTCTAATCTATAGATTTGTAAATCATCTTACTTATAAGTCCTTAATTAAGTTTTAAGCATTTCACTGTATTTTCTATTCAATCTTTCGAGTACTCTGTCATTTGATTTCATTCTCAATACTGTTGTGGTTTTTACTCTTTTTTTTTTTTTTTGTCTTC
>Ga0214545_1003623_pt1 | contig 29351 bp, 19 predicted proteins | sample CNSS4metaG_FD_160064 | JGI IMG/M metagenome (GOLD analysis project Ga0214545, IMG submission 160064) | Root nodule microbial communities from cowpea collected in UCLA plant growth center, Los Angeles, California, USA - CNSS4 | ecosystem: Host-associated > Plants > Roots > Nodule | place: USA...
TTGTATATATATATATATATATATATATATATATATATATATATATATATATATATATATGATGCTAATTATATAATTAATCAAATAATAATGAGCGTATAAATTATTATTATGATCAAATGACTAATAAAATTAATTATTGAAGATTAAGGGTAACATGCTCATCTTTCACTCAAATGTAAGTAAAGTCATTAAAAGTAACAAATAAATAATTACTTTAAGTATTTTAAGGCTATTATTGCTCAATTATGTTAAATTAATGGTTTTTATTAATATAATATTTGTTTAATTATTGTTCAATTGTCAAAATATTTAGGATTATAGTATTTTTGTACGTACACCATTCCTTCAAAATTAAGATCTATTTAAACAAATCGAAAATCTTAGCGCAGAAGACCGTGTAGTTTTACAGATGACATCTCGATCTTGTAATAACACCACTATAAGTAAAAGATTTTACCTTTGTAATATTCACAATTGATATACATAAAGAAAATCTCGTTTCATTTCGAGTGCTCAATCGTCATTTTAATCATTTTAAGGTAATGCATTGTTTTACTCTTTTCATTTTGTACATTTTATTTTCTTTTAATTTATTTTATGTTGTCTCCATTTATGGTTGAAACATATCTTACTTTCTTGATAAATTATTATAAGATCCACTTTAATTCTGTCCTAAAATTTAAGGACCTCTCTTAGTCAGTTGGGCCTAAAGCTGGCCCATAGGACATCCCAAAATCTCTAAACGAGCCTAACCCTCTCATGTTTTGTCCACTTTGCAAAATTAGCCACCTTACTCCTCTTCTCTTTTCCCCTCAAATAGTGCTCTGCTAGGGTTCGAAGCTCATTCAGATTCAAGTCAGCTCAACCTCATTCTATGCTCCAAGTAAGTTGTTCTTCTACTCATATTCTTTCTTCTCCAGCTTGTTTTCGTGTTTCTTTCAATCTCGCTTAAGCGAAAGCTTTTTGCTTGAGCGAGAGACCCATGTCGCTTGAGCGAGAGACCCATGTCGCTTGAGCGAAAGACCCTTGTCGCTTGAGCGAGAGCTCCTTACCTTTAGCGAGATTGACAACAGAGTTGTTTAAATGCTTGTATGCTCCCATGATTGATTTGTTTACCCTTTTTAAAGCATGAAATATGATGCCAACGTTTTATACAACGTGGTTGTGTTTTCTTAAATTTTTGTTGTTTGGGATTTTGTGTTTTTACATGTTGAAACTAGTGAAAATTTGTCAGTTTAGCTTAAGCGAGAAGTTTTAGCTTAAGCGAGACTAGTCTAGCTTAAGCGAGAATTTCTAGCTTAAGCGAGACCAATCTAGCTTAAGCGAGATCAGTCTAGCTTCAGTGAGAATTGCTGCAGAATTCTACGTCCTTACTTTAACTTGAACTTGTGGATTGATTCAATTACTTTTAAAAGCATGAATTAGGCGAATGGGTATGACTAGAATGGTTTAGGGTGTTGCCGGTGTGAGTGTGCTAGTTGTGGCCAGTACGGATGGGTCCAGAAAGATTGCCCTCCTCAATAATTAGCTTACGAGTTTGGTAGTCTTGGGGCGTTACGAACTATGTTAGTATATGGGAACTCCACCTAGCTATGATCCGTAGCATGGTTTCCCGCACGTGCTCTATCGGTTGTGGCCGATAGGTATGACAGCAAGACATTTTGAGGTAATCGCTAGAAGACGTAGAACACGATTAATATGGTAATGTGGTATGGAATCAAAGGAAGGAATTCCTTTAGTGTGATTGTGTGATATATATATATATATATCTGTGTGTGTGTGTGTGTGTGTGTGTGTGTAATTTGTTAGCTCATCCTATCTTCTTGTGTTTGGCGATGATCGTGTACGCGGTACAGGGGAGCAAATGATGTTGCATGTGGATCTAGTGAGGCGTAGAGTCGGAGCGGGGCTAAACTTGGGAGATTTTTATCAGAACTTTTATGAAGTTTTTATGATCTCAAATAAATTGTAATTATGGATATTACTGGACTTTTGGATAATTACAATCTTATTTATACTTATGGATTTTAGTTTATTATTGGAAGTAATAAAAGTTTTAAATTTCCCCCATTTTTGGGAAATGATATTTCATTAACTACAGCTTAATTGTATTTCTTTATTTTATTATTTTAAACCCGCAATATCCGGTGGGGATGTTACAGTGCCCCATCTATATAATTTAGTAAGGATTCAAGGTAAGGTTGCATCCTGACACTCTAAAGAGTTAGTTAGTCTGACATAGAGCATACTGACTCTTGTGATGAGAGTAGTAGGAGGCTTGAACCCATTAAGGGCTAACCTTGTGTGTGAGTGTTGAGACATTGTAACACTTAGTTTGGGGGAGAGCAGCTCGGTAGACCAGGGAAATCCACCACAAGTGCAAGCATCCGCTGAATCCGACTAATTATAGTGTATTGGTTGCATGTCATAACATGATTGGTTGATATTGGTATCTTTGGATATGAAAGTTGTATGCATTGGTATGATAAAAATTGTTTTCTACTCTAGCTTACCCTTTTTTCTTGTTGTATCTTCTGTGTGTGTGGTGTTCTCTTTTTGCGATGTCAACAGGATAATAGAGACTTAGCTGCTTAGCTTTGGGTTGGATTTTGCCGTCCAAGTTTCTTTTACGGCTGTAGCCCATGTACTTGTCTGCTCCCTTGGGCAATTATTTTGAATACTTTAGACTCTTACTCCACTTTGGTCACTGACATCTTGGTGTGCCTAAATTTCTATTCAGATTTCTCTTGGTTAAATGTTAGGAGTAGTGTATATACTCCAGACCTTTGTTTCCGATATTATTCTGTGTGACATTTCCATTAATTAACATTATTAATTAAATGGGGTGTTACAATTATTATGAATGATACATTGATATGCTCAATAAAGGACTAACTATGTAAGTAATTAAAATTAGGTGAATGAAAAATATTTTTTAGATCATTGGGATCTTGGATATAAATATAGGGTGAAAGTTATTTTGTGATGTTTTGTTTCTTCAAGAAAAGAAAACATGAGAGAGGTGAAGATGAAAAAAAATATTATCACGTGATTGAAAAGAAATGAGGAATAAGGAAGATATTTTTGTGTGTAATTGTTTATGACATGGAGGATAGTAATTACGTTATTTCACATAAATATGTTTTGCAACAAAAACATAAAATGCAACATTATGTTTTTTTTTTTTTTTGAAGTTGTTCTTTCATTGAAAAATCCTAGTGATTAGGAGAATAAAGAATATTGTTGTGCTTTTTATTTCTGTTTTTTTGTGTATATATACTTTTTGAATGGAACATTTTTTTTCCTTTAATATATTCTTTATTGTTGATAAAATAAAAATAACTTCACCCACGATGGATTCAAGTTTTTGACGTCTAATGTTGAATATCCAAGCTCCAAATTGTCAAGAGAAAAAGTTTTCATAGCCAAGACAATCAAGTCCATGCGATAAAGGATAATTATAGATTTTCTTGGGTCTGCTAATGTAAAAAAAAAACATAACAAATATAATTAAATCATAATATAATAAAAAATATCATAACTGAACTTTGTTACTATGTTTGTTACTCAAGTAACTTTCGTTTGTATCTTCAAATATCATTCTATAAAATTTTAAAGAAGTTATTATTTTGTGTGAAAATCATATTTGAATCTTAATATTTATTGGGTTGTTTTGAGTCTGCCAATTATTATAATAATTGTAAGGCCTACTTACTTTTTTGCCTTTATCGTAAAGGGCTGCCCCAAATCAGTTGGGCCTGGGGCTGGCCCAAAGGGGATCCAAGAACCTTAAACTGCCCTAACCCTAACCATTCTACTCACCTTCAGAAAACAACCCCCTTTGTCCTAAGAGCTGCAGTCATCTCTCTCTGTTAGGGTTTGGTACCACCTTAGTCAAACAAGCTCAACCTCATTCCCATACTCCACGTAAGTCAATCTCGAGATCATGTATCTTCTCCCTTGACATATTTCGTGTTTTCCAGTTAGGGTTTGGTAGTGAGCTCATCTTAAGATTTGTTCCACTATTTTTCCAGCTTCTAAGCCTATTCCTAGAGCTGATGTGCTTTGTGGTTGGTGTTAAGGTCCCGTACTAGCTCATTCCAGGTAAGGGAAGCTAGAGATTTCTGGTTTAAATTTGATTCTTGCTTATTTGCCACTGCTTTTCATGACTGTATGGTTGTTGTGCTATTGAAAATGTTGAATGAATGTGTATTGCTGGTTGGGGTATGATTATATGACTGCTGCAGGAGAACAATGGTGAGACTTGATGTTCTCGCCCAAGTGACCCAGTCTCGCCTAGGCGAGACATGTAGAAATAGGTCCAAGCTCGTGCTCGAGCTCTCGCTCAGGCGGAGAGCTCTCGTTTTGAGCGAGGTATCATCTCGCTCAGGCGAGAGAGGCTCGCCTCAGCGAGGACGCGTGGGAGCTTGAGGCACGTTGTTGCAGTTGTAGCCCAGGCTAGGAACCTCACCTTTGGGTGATGAGTGGCTTCGTTCAAGCGAGGAGTGGCTCGCTTAAGCGAGAACTCGTGAGTCTCGCTGGGTCCTCTGTTAACAGTCTCGCCTAAGTGAGAACCTGTAGCTTGAGCAAAAGATCCCTTTCGCCTAAGCGAGGATCCTCAGCTTGAGCGAGACTGGCACGTGATCTTACTCCATGATTGTTCCTTCTATGCTTTTGTGTTGTTAATTGTATGCTTGGCTGATGTGACCCCACCAAGCCCAATTGCACCTTCAAGCCCAAGCCCAAGCCCAAGCTCATTAAAAGGCCCAATTACAAGATCAATGATGAAGAAGATTCAAAAGGGCCTCCCATTAGATGATCACAAATTCAATGGGCTTCTCATATTCTTTACATGGGCCACAGAGATCACAAAGACTTGAAGAAGTGCATGTAAATCTAGTAGTGTAGATTTAAATTGGGTCATTGTTTGGGCTTTGCTTTCCAATAATACATAAGACATGAAAGGAACATAGGATGGGGTTCAAATTGGGCTCAGCCCAATTCTCTTCATACATGGCCGAGATTATCAAGACAAGGAGACTCCTTTGCTTCATGGTTTGACTAAGGTTGGTCATCACATCTAAAGGCTAAGAATCCTTCTTGTTCTTCAAGCCAAGATCCAAGGGGCGTGATCTTGCCTCCTTCTCCAAGCTTGATCTAAGGGCCAAGATCAAGGCCCACTCCATCCAATGGCTTTCCTTTCTCATGTGTAAATGGCTTCATATAAAAGCCAAAATTTCACTCATTTGTAGACACTCTTGAAATTTTAAGTAATAGATGCAACTTGAGTTGAGAGCACTCCTCCCTTTATTGCCTTTGAGAGTCACCCCTTTCTAGAGATTTCCTCTCTCTACCTCTAGCCGCCTTCCTTAAGCTAGCATAGATTAGGAAATCCTATCACCTCTCTCACTTTCCATTGCTTGCAAGTGCCTTCCAACTTGCCTCCATTCCTTCATCTAATTTCCGCTGCCCATGGAGTTCTTCTCGCACCTTTGGAGCTCTACCATTGGCTTGGAATATTCTATCTTGATTATGAAATGTATGAATATGTATATGAGACCTGATTATATGAGCTGAAATATTGAGTTAATTGAGTATGGCATGGTTGGTGATAAAAGCGACTTGGGATTTGATATGGGATATAAATGAAGGTTGGTTATAAATTATGGAAATGAGATTGACATGTATGATGAATACCTAGTTGGTTGGTGAAACATGAATTGTATATGGTTAGGACGTAATTCCTTGAATCTCTAGGTGAGATTTCAAGGTGGTGCCTCAGTTGGTCGGGACGTAATTCCATGACCCCTGTTAGTGGGAGTTCATGGTGGTGCCCCATCTATATAATTTTGTAAGGATTCAAGGTAAGGTTGCATTCTGACGCTCTAAGGAGTCAGTTAGTCTCACATAGAGCGGACTGACTCTTGTGGTGAGAGTAGCAAGAGGCCTGAAATTCATTAAGGGCTAATCTTGTGTGTGGGGGTTGAGACATTGTAACATTTAGCTCGGGAGTGAGCATCTCGGTAGAGCAGGGAAATCCACCACAAGTGCAAGCATCCGTTGAATCCAACTAAATTATATGTATCCGGATGAGTCGAGTCTGAGTCTTAGTGTATTGTTTGCAAGTCCTAACATGATTGGATGATGTATGTATATCTAACTGTGTAAGAGTACATAATTGTATGATAAATACTTTTTTCGCTCTAGCTTACCCTTCTGTAGTTTGTTGTATGTCTTGTATGTGTGGTTTTCTCTTTTTGCGAAGATCATCAATTTATTGATGTGAGCAGATGCGAGAAACACCCATAGTCAACAAGGAGGTGATGGTTCCGCTGCGTAGCCCACCTGGGCTGGATTCTACTGTTTTAGGCTTTATTATAGGACTATGGCCCATGTATTGGTTTGTCCTTTAAATTTCAATTTGATCACGGTTGAACTTTGTATCTTGTTATTTTGTTTTGGCATCGTTGTGTGCCTTGAATATTGTAAGGAGTAGTGTTTATGCTCCAAGACTGCGCTACTATGTTATCATTTGTGACGTTTCCTTTAATTAGGATTATAATTAAATGGGACGTTATGTAACGTCCCATTTAATTAATAAGCGTAATTAAAAGAAGCGTCACACAATTATAATATAATAGCGTAGTCCTAGAGTTTAATCATAACGCCTTACTATCCAAGGCACACAACGATGCCACCAAAAAGGAAACATGTTAAACAGTTTACTGGAATCATAGAGAAATATAAAGACGGACAAGTACATGGGTCGTAGCCCTAAAGATAGCCCAAGAAGGACGGAAAGTCCAGCCCAAGAAGACTAAGCAGTGGAATCATTTTTCCTTTGTTGACCACAGTTACCTCTCGCATCTGCTCCCATCAATAAATTGATGATCATCGCAAAGGTAGAAGAACAACATATAAAGCAACCAACAAGGAAAGGGTAAGCTAAAGCCAACAATATTTTTATCATGCAATCAAATGTACCTTCGTAGTTCAATATATATATACCATATACATCTACCACTCAAGCATGTTATGACCTTTCAATCAATACACTTAGACTCGACTCGACCCATCCGAATACATATAGCTTGGTCGGATTCAGCGGATGCTTGCACTTGTGGTGGATATCTCTGCTCACCCCCGAGCTAAGTGTTACAAGTGTTACAATGAATCAATTTCCCTCACACACAATGTTAGCCCTTAATGAGTTTCAGGCCTCCTGCTACTCTCACCACAGGAGTCAGTCCGCTCTAAGTGAGACTAACTGACTCCTTAGAGCGTCAGGATGCAACCTTACCTTGAATCCTTACCAGACCATATAGATGGGGCACCACCATGGACACCCACTAACAGGGTCCATGGAATTACGTCCCAACCACTGAAGCGCGACCCTGAAAGTCTCACTTAGAGACCCCAAGGAATTACGCACTGACACAGACCAATCATTCTTAATCAATCAAACGGATTTAGCATGTATACACACATATATACATATACATCACATACAAGTTCCTTATAATTCACCTCTTTCGTATTCCCAGGAAAATCCATACCAACCTATTATTCTCGAATCATGAATATGGAATTCCACCTCATATCATTACCATGCCACATTGATACCAACCCTCTCATGTCTCATGTCGAACTCATACCAAACTCATCATTACAATTCCATGAATCATCTCATACAAATATCCTACTCACATCATGTTAAAACTCATGAATCACAACTTATACACCATCCCATTCATAAAGGTCACTCAATTCATATTCTTAAAAATAATATCCATACAAGCATAGTGTCAACATTTGAGATCAAGGAAAACATCAAGGCCAGCCACATTCTCGCCCAGCTTCTCACTCAGGCAGAAAGGTTTCGCTCAGGCGAGAAGGACTCTCGCTCAGGCGAGCTCCGTTCGCCTAGGCGAGAGCTCGACTTCCAGTACAGTGGCCTTACACGCATTCTCACTTAGGCGAGACTCTCCTCGCCTAAGCGAGACGTTCGCTCGCTAAAAAACGTAGTGGGTTGCCTGGGCGACCATTCGTGGAAAAATAGCTTAGGTGAGCCTCTATTAATCTCGCCTAGGCGAGACATGCTCGCGTGGGCGAGTTTATCAGTTCTCGCCACTGTTTTCACCTGCAACAGACATATTGGCATACCCAAACAATAATCCAACCATTCCATACATCCATAATAGCATGCAAAACTCAATCAATCACGAAGCCAACACCAAACAACCACAATCACCCCAAACAATTAGGAGGGTTCTAGCTTCCCTTACCTGGGAAAATTGTTAAAAGGACTTTGACAACCAAGCGTAGAGAGTACAACAGCTCTAGGAACGAACTGGGGAGCTGAAGGAAACAGTGGGATAGAAATAAGAGATGGGTTACTATGAAATCCTAACTGAAATCACGAAGATGATTAAAGGGAACCAACAAGAACTAGAAAGGAATACTTACGTGGAGCAACAAGTCCTCTTAGCTCAACGTAACAGTAGAAGCAAACCCTAACAGAGCTCTGAAATGGAAGGGAGGCAGTGTTTATTTAGGTTCAGATTGCAAAAGTGAGGCTGAAAGGAAAATCCTAGCAACTTTAGGACCTTAGCACCCCATGGTTCAGCCTTTAGGCCCAACAGATTAAGGCCAGCCCTTAAACATTAGGGCAGAGTAATGAAACTGGGCCTTACACGTTACAATAATAATAATAATAATAATATTATTATTATTATTATTATTAATTATTATTAATATAAATTTGGGACGGATGAAACAATTGTCATGTGATTAAAAGAAATGAGGAATAAGAAAAATACTTTTATATGTAATTTTTGTGTGACAAGGAGATAGTAATTACATAACTTTGCTTCGAAATCCTTTATTTTTGACCGGTTACTAAGGTAATAAGTTATTCAAATATTAGTCGAAAAAATCATTATACAAAGACCAAAAATTACATTGCGCTAGCTATGCTAAAAAATTCATAAGTTGAATAATAATATTGAACGGTGTATGTTTTCAAATAAAAAGAAAAATGTTTCATAACTGGTCAAATACAAATTTTACTGCAGAAATAAAACATTTGGGAACAGTATGCGAAATTTAAGTTTGTTTATGCAACCTTTTCTTCTTCTTTTTTTCTTTTGTAATTTTTGTTTAAATTTTTTGTTATTTATTTTTCTATCATTTACTGCAATCGAATCTTCTGCTTTTCTGAATTTCTGAATTTTAATCAATTATTTTTTATTTTAATTATAATATTTCGTGTTTAATATATATAACTGATTTGAAAGTCATAATGTATTTGTACACACATATTCATGTATTAAAGGAACCACGTCAGGTACTTGTTTTCTTTCATTTTTTATCAGCCAACTAACAGAGTATATTATATATAGCGTAACCAATGAAAAAAACGTGAATGATGAGTTGATAGTCAGCTATCAGTGAATGATACTGCGTAGTGAGCTATCACAAAAATCGAAGTCATGCAGATGCAGAAACAAAAAAGAATTAGATACCTGTTTTGTTTGATTTTTTTTATTAGACAACGAAAACAGTATATTATATATATATATATATATATATATATATATATATATATATATATTTTGATCAATAACATTTTCGATGAGACTAACTTAATTATTTATAAAGAATTTAACACAACCTTAATCAGAATTTAAAACAATGAATTGAACTAATGAGATACCAGAACATGAAATGCTAAACTAAGCTAGCCTAAACTTACGAAAGTAACGAAATTACCTAAAATTACAACCTAGTTCATGTTTTATTGAATTTTCGTTGAGGAATGCATTCTAAGAACTAATCTGAATTGTAAACACAGAAGTAATGTAAAATCACCCAACAAAACGAATAGAAATTGAATAAAACTGAAAAGTAAAGCTTGAGAACGTAAATTCTGAAGACTTCAAATTCTCAAATTAAGTCAACTTCAACATTTTCAAAAAAAGCGTTGATTCTTGGTTTTTAAGCAAGGCTAACTTTGTAGTCACTTATTTTTGATTTTACGTTAATGACTTTACCTTTTCTCTTTTCTAAGTTGATTCCACCATAGAAACTAATATTAAGAAGCAAAAACAAGATTTAATCACTCAAAATGAATTCTTGCATTGCAGGCTTAATCGAAAGAAACGAAGGAGAGAGAATTTAATCGGTAAAATTGCATTGTAATGTAACAAGAAAGGAAACTAAAAAAGCAAACCGAATTGGAATTGCTAGAAAGTAAAGATATTGCACGACTTCTCAAGAACTCCACTCATGCTCACTTTGTAGCTATGGAATTGAAGAACTCTATAAAGAGAATGGTCAGTTATGCTAAGAAAGTTGTAAATTTGTGCAGAATGTAAGAGTGTGTTGTCTAAGACTATGTATGTCTCTATTACAAACTTATATAGTTAACTATATAAAACTAGGGCCGTCAATTTGGTCCAACCTATGAAACTTGGTTTTGATTTACGTGGGTTAGAACCAAAAAAGTCTCACATTGAAAAAGTCCTCAAAGCTAACAAATCCAAAAAACTTGGATTAGGACCAGTCCATGGACTTTTCTTTTAAACATGAAAAATATAATATTTTAATATATTATTATTAAATTGTCTCTGCCCTCAGTTCGAGCTATCTTGACCATCTAAGTTGACGGTCGGGTTTGGCCCATCTCAACTATCGGCCTAACTCTACCTTGTTGGCACAAGCAAGCTTGAAGCAAAGAATTGATAAAGTCATGTGCATGAAGATTGATGAAGATCCTCCTGAAGATTAAGTTTTAGTGTGTTAAATATGTATATAACATGTTAAATGTAATGTGTTAGTGTTATATGTTGTTGGTAGGTTATATGACATAGGTTAGATGTCTTGTGTGCCTTAGTGTGTCTCTTTTAATTTGTTAAAATGGGTTTTAACAGGTTAAATGCTTGTTGTATATAGTTTCTGGTATGAATGTTTTTAGTTAGTTGAATTATTTTTCAATCGACTGATTTCACTTAAGTCAAGTGAAATCAGCTGATTGTATAGAAAATTCAATTGACTATTTTCACTTAAACTAGACTATATAAGTTGTGTTTTCGCGAGTAGAGGTGCGTATCTGAGGTTTTGAGCACGAAATTTTGTCATTCATCTTTGGGAAGCTCTCTCTCTGCAATACACAATTGGAAGACGTGTTTTGAAGATCTTGGTTGATCTTGGAGGCATTTTGGCTTGTGAGTAGCTTGAAGAACACATGTATGGTTGGCTAGGGACAACCACTATCAGGTTTGGATGTTCTTGTGCCTCGGGTTGGTTTGCCTGATGTGATTTTAAGTCTGCAAGTGTGATTCTTGTAAGGTGTGTGTCTAGAATTTTGTGTGAGTAAAAAAACTTGTGAGTTTTGTTGTTCAAGAGTGTAATTGATGGAGGCGTGGTTCGGGATCGTCACAGGGATTTCAGAGCAATTGATGGAATCATGCCCAAGACCTTCAAAGAGATCTCGGATTAGATTCAGATTGTAGAATATGAACTCTTTTATAATTTTTGTAAAGTTTTTTTGTTTGGGCTTTATCGGACCTTTAGTTGTGTTGGGCCTTTTTGTGTTTCGGCCCATAGTATATAAGCCCTTGTGACACACATTTGTATTCAGATTTGAGTTATATGAAAATTTGAGTTTTCTCTCAAGTCTCGAGGTTCTCCTCAGAACCACCGATCCTTATCTTTGAATCCCCGATTCAGAGTGGCGAATCTTCCTCACTTATCTTGGAACCTCCTCCAAGTGGCGTGAATTCCTCCCGTTCTGAAAACCCCTAAATCGACGTCCTCCATTTCCCCCCATTCGTTCTAGGGTTCATACCCATTTTCGTTCTAGATGAATTTCACCCCAAATTTGAGATAATCCTTCACCATCTGGTAATCAGAGCTCGGTTAATTGTTCCTTCGAGAGTGATTTCAGATATTCTCGTGTGTGCTTGCAAAGTTGTTCGTGGTGCACTCGTTTATTCGCTGTTCTTGTTCGTTCTTCGATGTCGTTGTTCTTCGTTTTGTTTTCATTGAGCATCACTTGTGCGTCATGTTTGTAGCTCTTCGTGTGGTTTTTATAGTGGTTTATTGGAAGTGCTTGTTTATCCATAGCGGCACAATTTTGTGGCCTTCAAAATGACTCTGTCAAAGCGGCCCTTCCATGGTAGTGAATTGCCATTGAGTAGTTGTTCTTGTCAAACCCCCCCCCCCCAAATGATCTCTGGTTGCAAATAAGCTGCTAAAACATTTTGATTCTCTTGTTGGAAGCTTATGGTTGGCACACTGAGTAGCAATTCGTGGGTAGCTTGTGTTCTTGAAATTCATGAGTACAAGGTGTTTGCAAAATTGCGTCGGTGAAAAAAAAATTGTGTTCAAGTTCAATTTTGTTTCAGTTGGTAGGAGAAGTGGGTTGGTGTAAGTTTATCGTGTGGGAGCAACTTATGTGTTATTACAATAGCAAAGTGCAGTAGCTGGTTTAGTCCTTTACATTTTGGTTTCAAACGGTGGAATAACCAAGTTGTCAGGCTTGAGGTGGAATTATCATGCGTGATGTTTGATGCGGTACAACAACACCTTGTTGTTCAGACGGTGCAGAAAATTGGCTCAAGTGCAAATCGGTTTTGTCTCAACGTGGGAACAATTCCAATTTTTATGCATCAAAGGCCAAGCTAAATGTGTGTTTTCGGTGTAGTCCAGATCTGTTTCCTGCAACATTAATTGGTGCATCAATTTCTTTAGTTTGGGATAACCTTGTAGATGGAGAGGTGGTTCTTGGACAGTAGCTTTCTTAGCCCATTCGGTGTGCACAACAACAGCCTCCTTTGCCTCTTGCAATAGCCAACAACTTTCTGGTTTAAGCAGGGGTAGCAATCACACTAATATTGAATTGTTCTACTCTCGGTGCAATCAAGTAGTGGCTGGAAAATTGAAGCGGTGCCAGCTGCAGAACCTTGCTTGCGTGGGGCAGTGCAGTAGTGGTTGGATTGGCAGGCTATAATAGCCAACTTGAGGCGGTGCAAATTGGGAAGATGAATTCCTTTTAGTGAAATTTTTCTTCTGGTGCAGGAAGCTTTCAGTAGCGTCATATGAATTATGTTTTACAGAAGCTTGCTTAAATCCATTAGGTGCAATTAAAATTTTCCTGCAAGATTTGAATGGTAGTGGCAACTATTTCAGGTTTCTTGGTGCAAAATTTGATGCATAAATTTTGAAGCTTGTGATGTGGTTCTATCTAGCACGTTCCAACAGTCACATTTGAGTTTTTCAATCTGAAAACAAGCTACTTCTAATTTGGTGATTGGTTCACTAGTGTTGCCATTTGGTGTAGCGTATAGATCAATTGCAACAGGTACTTTTTACGGTGCAGGCTTAACCTTTCATATGTTGGCAGTGGTGACTTTGGTTGGCTCGTTGCTTGGTTAATTGGTGCAGTGAAAATTTTGTGCAGCAACCAAAGTCCTCTTGTAGTGATGTAGAGGTGCCAAGCGGTGCAGCAAAAAGGGACGCCCATTTCCTTTTGGTCTAGTCGGTGCAACAGATTGGTGTGCATTCAGTTTGAGCTAGTGATACTGCGACTGCTTTTTGCTTCTCATTGGTCCAATTTAGCACATAAAGATGTTGTAGCCTAGTGATCCTTGCTGGTTGCGTAAATTGCTGTAACAACTTTTGTTTGCACTCGGTGCAGAGTTGCCAAGGCTTAAGCGGGCCTTTTACTACCGCAGCAGCAAAATTTGAAAAGTTGTAGAGCAAAAAACTCATTTACGTGGCAGCAATCAAAGCTAACCCGAAGTCAAAACGTGACAGCCACACTCCTAGCTTAAAGCGATGCAATAAGTTTTTCTTGAATTGGTGCATGTGGCTTAGTTGCGTCTGCTGTTTGGAGCAGTTCAGAGTTTGTCCTGGCTATTTTTTATGCTAATTTGAAGCTTGAAACAATAGCTATTTAATGCAGTATTTTTCATCTTTTACTGCTGCTTTGGCCTACCACCGTGGATGCTATGCTGAGGTGATTTTTGGTGTTGTTTTGGGGTATTGTTTGGTGCAAAACTGTGGCACTTTAGTCATGTTTTTTTTGGTTGAATTTCTGATGCATATTTTTGCATTTTGCTTTGCTTAGTTCTTACCATTTAGAGTCATTAATTGTTCATTATCGCTTTGCTTGAGTCCCTTGTCCATCATTTCTCTTTGAGTTTGATTTTCCTTGGATTCTTGTGTTGTGGGACAATGTAGCTTGAGCTAAATTGTGGGAAGTATTGCTTGTGTAAGTTTGTATTAATCATCACAATTTAGCTTGAGTATTTTGTTTCACATTTCCAGTAGTAATTCTAAATACTTTGTTTAGAATCTTAGTTTGTCACATATTCACTCTTGTCTTTTAAAGTGCTTTTCTCATTGTCAGGATCTTAGTTTATCAGATATTCACTCTCTTTGGTTTAACCCTTTCTTGCTTTTGGTGCTTTTTAGTTTGTCTTTAAAGTTCCTTGGTTTTGTCTTGGAGTTTTCCTTTCATTGGCCTCCTGAGTTGAGCTTAGATCTGTTAAGTCTTTCACTTTGATGTTGAATTATTGATGGGTTGATTGGAGGTTCTTTGAAGAATTGAACAGGAACTTGAGAGCGAGTGAATACACTTTGAGAGTGAAACACAAGTGGAATTGTGTGTAAACACGTAAGGAATGGTAAGGCCCATTTGATAATTTTATCCACATTACTTTTGCTAACCACTTACTGTGTTTTGTGTTAGTTCTTGTTTTCTCTATTTCCCTACAGGAATTAGGAATTCTGAGCACTCCAGAATGTTCTATACACGTTCGACCCTGATAGAAGATATCAACTTCATTGTGTCTAGAATTATCAGGTTGAATAGCAAACTTGAGAGTCTTAGAAGGGAGCACCATGAAGATAGACGATCATTGCCAAAAGACAAAACAAGTGCTATTAGGTGCACCAAGTGTGAAGGTTATGGACACGAAAATTATCAATGTCCTAATTGGAATGCCAAATACATGACTCTTCAGGAACTTCAAGATTACATTGTATACTTAAAAGAGGTGAAAAGGAGTGTTAGGAAAAATCTCAAAGTCAAACAAGGACAACAAGCACAAAGGGATAGAGAAAATGCAAAAAGAGTACTAAAGGAAATGTGATAAAAAGCCAAACAAGAGAAAGAGCTAAAGAAGCGAGAAGAGAAAGAGCGAAGAGAAAAGGAAGAAGACGCGCAAAGAGAAAAACACGAGAAGGAGTCTCTCCTCGCACCCTTGACATGCATGATTGAGATGAAATCCTTAAAGGGGGATGATAATGCGTTAAATTGTTGTTCTCATTCACATCATGATATTGCATTTTCATTGGGAACACTTAGTAACCCATCTCTTTTTGTCTTAATGCCTAGGAAAGACTTATACATTAAGGAGCAATGGCATAAGCAATGGGGTGAGGAAAAGATGATAGAAAAGGTAGCAACAACATGGGCCAAACATGAACCTAACTTTAATCATCTAATTGTGTGTTTGGCCTATCATGAAAATCCTGAAGGATTTCAGGGACACTCTTTTTCTATTCTGATTACTATGGGTTGTTTTCCTTTTTGTTTCATTGTGGATAGTTTAGTTGTGTTGAAACTCTTTGATGTGTTCTGTAGGTTTATCTTTGATCCCAGAAGGCAATCTCCAAGAACTTTGATAATAAGAGATTGGCCTCTTCCATGATTCCAATCTCATTTTTTTATAGCATTTTATTTCTATCTTTAGACTATTCTAGTTTTGTGTTCTTTCAGCACTTATGTTTGTGTGATTGGTTGTAGGTAATAAAGCGCTAAAATTCAAGGTCGAATTTTCTCTAACCCGGAGGCAATGATGGAGGCGTGGTTCGGGATCGTCACAGGGATTTCAGAGCAATTGATGGAATCATGCCCAAGACCTTCAAAGAGATCTCGGATTAGATTCAGATCGTAGAATATGAACTCTTTTATAATTTTTGTAAAGTTTTATTGTTTGGGCTTTATCAGACCTTTAGTTGTGTTGGGCCTTTTTGTGTTTCGGCCGATAGTATATAAGTCCTTGTGACACACATTTGTATTCAGATTTGAGTTATATGAAAATTTGAGTTTTCTCTCAAGTCTCGAGGTTCTCCTCAGAACCACCGATCCTTATCTTTGAATCTCCGATTCAGAGTGGCGGATCATCCTCACTTATCTTGGAACCTCCTCCAAGTGGTGTGAATTCCTCCCGTTCCAAAAACCCCCAAATCGACGTCCTCCATTTTCCCCCATTCGTTCTAGGGTTCATACCCATTTTCATTCTAGATGAATTTCACCCCAAATTCGAGATAATCCTTCATCAGTAATCTTGGTGTTTGATTTGTAAAACTTTTGAATATAGTGGAAACCAGGCTCAGGTTATCCTGGTAAACTGGATGTAGCTTTGTGATTGAGTGAACCAGTATAAAAACAATTGCGCATTCCTTTTTCCCTCATCTCACACTCTTTGAAACTTTTTAAAAACTCAAGAAAACCAAGCAATTTGATCTTTGGTGTGATAGAATACGTTCTTGTGTAATCTGAGGCTTTATACTTGTTATAAATACTGATTGGAACAAGTCTTGTATGTAAAAGATTGTTGTTTGAGTTGAATTTGCGAATTCTGCATTCTGCATAATTCTCCAGTATTTTAGCCGACTGATTTGTCTTTTTAATTGATTGTTTCATAGCATCAAGAACAATTTAGTCTGTTGTTTTAAATTTTAATCGACTGAAAGTGTACTGGTTTGTTGCATTTACATTTAAACTTTCCAGTCTATTAGATTCAATTGAAAAAAGGTTTAAGCTTTCGAAAAAATTTTATAAAGCCAATTCAACCCCCCCCCCCCCCACTTCTTGGCTAAACTCACCATTTCAAAACTAACAATTGATATCTAGAGCAAGGTTCTTGAAAGGTATTCAAGTTTGATAAAAAATCTTTTGAAATGGCTGAAAGTGAACTCCATTTTGCTAAAGGTGCCGTGCCTCTATTCATAGACCACCTATGTTATGTGGCCTAAACTATCAGTTTTGGAAAATAAGGATGCAAATTTTCATTGAATCTATAGAAAAAGGAATTTGTGATGCAATAGTTAATGGACCATATACTCCTAAATGTGTTATTGAAAATAAGCAGGTGGACAAGCCTTAGAGTGAATGGATTGATGAAGAAAGGAGAAGAGCTCAATATGATTGTAATGCCAAGAACATCATCACTTCATCTTTCAGTATGGATGAATTTTTTAGGGTCTCCCAATGTAAGAATGCAAAGGAAATGTGGGATGCCCTAGAGGTTACACATGAAGGAACAAGTGAAGTGAAAAGAGCAAGGAAGCATGCCTTGATTCAAGAGTATGCACTACACCATTTTTCACTTTAAGCAACGGGTAAAAAGTGTTGGCTAAAGTTAAAAAAGTGTGGCCTAAACTTTAGGCAACACTTTGGCAACAATTTTGTAGGTGTGGAGGATATGGCTGTGAGTTTAGGTTATAGGCAACAATTTTTGTATTAAAGGCCACACAATTTACAAAACTGTTGCCTTATAGTGTTAGAATAGGCCACACATTTTAAATGTTGCCTATTCTTTATAGACAACACATTTTGAATGTTGTTTGTTGTTTATAGGAAACACATTTTAATTGTTGCTTATTGTTTTTAGACAACATATTTAAAATGTTGCTTCATGTTTAGACAACATGTCTTTAAATGTTGTCATATGTAAATGTCATACCTCTTATCTATCCTTTAGAGAACACTTTTCTAATGTGGCTTGTTGTGTATAGACAATACATTTTAAATGTTGCTTATTGTTTTTAGACAACAAACTGAAATGTTGCTTCATGTTTAGACAACATATTTTAAAATGATTTAAAATATAAATGTACATTTAGATTGATAGTTTTAAAATTATAATTATTCATTTAAGCAATTCTTATATTATTTTGTGTTAATGATTTATGTAACATAATAATAATTTTACAAAACATGTAATATACGTAATAATGGATAAGAGTTCATAAGCATTAAAACTAAGAGTTAAAAGTAACATATGTGTAGTCCAATGTATGCTAAAACTAAAAGTGTTGTAAGCATTAAAAATAAAAGAGTTAAAAGATAGCAAAAGAATTATAACATTTGTTGTGTAAAATCTAGAGGTTCTTCAATCAATCATTCTTCCATTTGGTCTGTAGTATTTTCTTGAGGTTCTTGATCAACCTAAAAAAAAAAAAATTGATCAAGCTTTTCAAAATATGATCTAATATGTAAATGAAATAAGATAAATACAAAGTACCTAAATTATAACATTGAATACAAATTGTTAGCATGCTGTTATACTTGGTCAAAACAAGGAACATGAGTGGAAGCAGATGAACGTGGAGCAATGGCATTATTTTCTTTCACAAAAGCTAATGACATCATATGTTCTATATCGTCCTCATTCAAATCAGGATTTTGTTGCTTAAGTATGAGTGTCATCATTGTTTCCAAACCTTCAATCCTTTTTGCCATCCCATCTATTTTCATATCATATCCTTTTTTAATTGCTGCAATTTCTTGATTTCTTTTAAATAATGATGGGGTCACAGTCCTTCCATAACAACGAACCCGACCAGGCTTTTCTTTTCCAAACATTGATTCAAAAGTTTTTTCCACATTTTTAGTTGATGAGTGTTGCATAGATCCTTCAAGCTTATACTGAAACATATGTATATGTATATACATCAAAGTTCATGATTAAAAAAATGAATTACTCAAACATATATCATAAATTAAAATAAACTTACAATAGTATCCTATGTTTCTTTGTCCACTGCTTTTCCTTTCCTATAAGGACGACCCTAGCGAGTTTTTATAAACATTTCAACTCTGTTGACTTCTTCTCTATCCTTTTTCCCAGCACACTATATGAATTGAAAATTAAGCCTTCAACTAATGAGAATCTCATTCTAACAAGTAATATAACAAAATTCTCAAAGTCTCATTATAAATGACAATGTATCCATCATACAAATATCAATATTGGTGACAATATATCTTACAATATATAGAGAAGATGAGAGAGAAATAAGAAATATTATACCAATTCAGCTCAAACTCTTGCGAAGTTTATTGGTCCCATTCAGTGCATATACATTTGCTTTCTCCTACTGATTGTATTCTTTTCACTAATGCTCTGTATTTTGATATCAAAATAAGTGGTAATTGTAGTGACATCAATATATTAAAATCACTTGTGGTTGGAGTGACATCAATATATTAAAATCAATGACAATTGTAGTAGCATCAATATATTAAAATCAATAACAGTTGCAGTAGCATAAATATATTAAAATCAGTGATAATTACAGTAGCATCAATATATTAAAATCAATGGCAGTTGCAGTAGCATCAATATATTAAAATCAGTGACAATTACAATAGTCAATATTTTATGAAATGTGGTCTTTGGTAATTTTTAAACCACATTTAAAAGTGTGGTCTTTGTTAACTTTTAAACCACAACTACAAAAAAGTGTGGTATTTGATAAATTTTAAACCACCTCAATAAAATTGTTGTCTTTAATATATTTAAGCAACACTTTTTTATGTGTTGGAAAGTTCATTGTTGCCTAAGGCAAAAAATGGTGTAGTGATGAGCTTTTCAAGATGCAAAAAGGAGAGTCCATAGTTGAAGTGCAAAAGAATTGGACAAAGAGAAGCTAAATATGAAAGTACTTAAATGTCATGATAGAAATTAGCAACCAAAGGTGACTGCCATATCTGAATCCAAGGATTTATCCATCATCACAACAGTTGCACTGTTTGGTAAGCTTAAAGAGCATGAGATTGAAATGCAAAGGCTAAGTGAGCTTGAAACAAGTGAGAAAAAGGTAAAATCTATAGCCTTGAAGGCTAGATCGAAGAAGAGTGATGAAACCGAGGAAGAGGCTACTGAATCAAGTGATAATGAGAACTTGAATCTACTAGTCAAAAGGTTTGGGAAGTATCTCAAGAGGAAAGGCAACAAAGATAATCAAAGGAGGTACAATTCTAAACAAAATGATTCAAGTAATTCTTCTAAATTCTCATGTTATAATTGTGGAAAGCAAGGACATATCAAGATTGAATGTCCTAATGTTAACAAAGAGAAGGAGAAGGTTGATGACAGGAAAAAGGAGAAAAAGATCAAGGAAAGACGTGCCTACATAGCTTGGGAGTACAATTATGATTCAACAAGCACTTCATCTCAAGAAGGAAGTGAGGAAGCAAATCTATGCCTCATGGTCGGATATGAATCATCCTCATCAAGCCAAATAAGTTCCTTGTCATCCAAAGATAAGAATGACTATTACCAATTGTTGCATGAATTTGAAGAGTTGCATAGTGAGGCAAACAAAATTGTTGTCATGAACAATTGGCTAAAAGAATTAAATAGCTGGCTAGAAAACAAAGTTAGCCAACTAGAATAAAACACAGTTGACTTAAAAACTGATTTCGAACATTTGGAAATGATTTATAGTAATTCAGTCTATTGTTCTGAAAAACAACTGGCTAGAAAACCTTGTGAAAACTACACTACTTTGAAAGATCAAGTAAAATATCTTTTGAAAACTTGTGCCAAGTTCACAAGAGGAAAAGAAAATCTGAAAGTTGTTCTTGGCTCTCAAAATTGTGTTTTTGGAAAGGCTGGACTTGGTTATACACCTATCCATGAAAATAAAGCTAAGAAGTTCTCTAGTTTCTTTTCCAAGAGTGAGCCAAATGTTATGCCATTCATTTCATGCAACTATTGTATGAAAAAAGGGTCATGTTCTTAAAAATTGCTATGCTAGAAAGTATGACGTACCTAAGGGATTTATGAAATAGATCCCAAAAGGATCTAGAAAGGCATAACCATGTTGGACCCAAACTATCAAAGGGTATCATGTAATACTATATTATTTTGCAGGTCATAAAACAGGAAAAGAAGGATCTATGGTACCTAGATAGTGGTTGCTCAAGGCATATGACAAGAGATAAGATCAAATTTGCAAAGTTGGAATTGAAGGAGGAAAGATTTGTAACCTATGAAGACAATAATAAAGGAATAACCCTTGGAAATGGAGTCATAGGCAATGGATCCTCCTTCAACATCAAGAATGTGCTGCTGGTAGAAGTGTTGAAACATAATTTGATAAATATAAGTCAATTATGTGACAAAGGCTTTAAAGTGAGCATTATATCTCTTTGAAGGTCATGAGCATGATTCCATCAACTACTATAAAATCCCTATGAATAGGGATGGCAACGGGACGAGCCGGGGACAAGTTTCACTATCCCATATTTATCTCTATCGAAAAAATTTATCCTCATCCCCATACCCAAACCTAACGGGTATCAAACTTTTGTCTCATCCCCACCAAGTAATGGGTATATACTTGTACCCATACTCATATTCACTTTTTTACTTTTCAATATTAATTAGTTAATTTTTATAAAAAAAAAATTACGGTAAATGACATTATATTATCAAATATTCAATATTAAGAGAAGGGTTTCTTCGATATCAAATATTTAGAAAGAAATTATAATTGTATACGTTTCATATTAGAATACCAAATAAAATTTCATGAGAATTAAAACATTTATTAATTTACAAACATTAATGAAACCTAGTTGATAAAATTTAAAAATAATTTTTAAAAAATACAAAAGGAAAACAAATATTCAAATAAAAATATATTTAAAAGAAATTAGTTCAACTTTTTAAATTCTAATGAATCTCTTATTTATACACTAATAAAAGTTATAATATATCACTTGATCAAAATCACGCAAAAAATAAATATTAAACTAACAATAAAAAAATTTAAACTAGATCTTGTTTCTTTTGAACGTCAATATACGTTGGATGGTGATAAAAAGAAATTCATGGCAATTACATTAAATCTTCATATTATAGTAAATAACATTTATTTATACAATTATAGTGACAAAATTATAGTATGATAATGAGTTAGAAAATAAAAAAATAATTATATCAAATACATAAAAATAGTATTCTACATATAAATAACAAATAAAAATATTAAAAAATTATCAAATGTGTGTCTTAGAAAGAATTTGAGAGACTATAGAATGAAATCGCACAAAAAAAAAAAAAAAAAAAACGAAAAAAAAAAAAAAAAAACAAATGTATAATTAAGGGTATGATATAAAATGAAAAATACTTTAGAGATCTAAGAAATTTTTTTAAATATCAACATAGTCAATGGTTGAGAAATGACGAAAATTGTTTTAGCGAAACAAAATAGTTCTTCAAATGAAACAAAAATTAATGATAATAAAGTAAAAAAGATAAATTTTTCATATTAACTAGTAAATGAAAGGTTTATATTATTAAACACTAAAATTGAGCGTGTTAAACAATTTCATGTGAAAGGAAAATATATAATAAAAAAAATATTAAAAAAGAATAGAAATATTCAAATGTGAGACAAAAAAAATTTAATTAACATATATTATTCGAACATAATTACATAAAGGTTATGATAAGAAGAAAAATATATTCGAACATAATTACATAAAGGTCATGAAATTGTTTAACATAAACCTTTCATTTATTAGGTAATATAAAAAATTTATCTTCTTTACTTGATTATTATTAACTTTTGTTTCATTTGAAGAACCATATATATATATATATATATATATATGTTGGATTTATATATTTTTATCACATATGGGTTATAGTTATAGGGATCTTATAGTCATTGAGAGATTGTGGTTGGCATATATATGACATTGGTGTTACACATATAAGGTATTTGACACCACTCTAACCCCAAAACCTTAAGGCAATGTGGTCATGGACCTTTATTTTTATATAGAGTTTAACTTTGTCTATTCTATCCAATGTGGGACATTTGACTCACATTTAGACTATTCCCAACAATCTCCCCTCAAGGGTGAGTCTCTTTTTTTTTTTCTTTTTCTTTTTTTTTCATATTGTATATTTCCCTTCAGCTGTATGAGTGCCCCCTTTTTGGCTATGGTTATGCGGTAAGTCACTTCGGTGACCCCTTTTTGTTATGGTTATGCGGTCAGTCATTCTGAACCATCAACCCTGATACCATTGTTTGGTTTATATATTTTTATATCATATGTGTTATAGTTACATGCATCTTATTGTCATTGAGAGATTGTGGTCGACATATATATGACATTAGTTTTACACACATAACACATTTAACACCACTTTAACCCCAAAACCTTAAGGCAATGTGGTCATGGGCCTTTATTCTTATATATTGTTTAACTTTGTGAGACTTTTGACTCACACTTGCACTATTCCAACAATATATATATATATATATATATATATATATATATATCAGTTTACTTAATTGATTATGAATATTTTAATAATTTAAACGGGGACGGGGACATGGCAAGGATGAGTATTATGATGGGTATGGGGATTGGGACGAGGAAGATATGTACATCCCATACCTAAGTGAAAAAGTCAGGGATTCCTTGTCAAAACGAGAACATGTTCGGGAAATACCCATAAGGACATGTGTTTTTCTGATCCTTACCTATGACAGTCTCGAACCACGCCTCCATCAACTTGTGTGCGTGATTATTGTCTATGGTCATAACTTATTTGGTTTGGAATGTTTGCTTGAGACTTGGTGGTGTTTTATTTTACAACTCTTGAGAGAATTGGTCAAGATTTTTTAGAGTGAAGAAATTAGAGGAGAACTTGTTGAGGAGGCTAAAGCAAGTCAAAGGTAGAATTGTTCAAGAATTCCATGTTAGGGGAGCTAATCCTTATCTTTTGTTTGACTAAGTGTGAAAGTGAAAGAGCATCTTGATGTGGTTTGTTACTTCTCTAATTTTTGCTTTTGTTGGATGAACAAAGTGTTGGTATTCCAAAGTGGTGGTGATGAATACGTTTTTCCGTAGGCTATGGTTTAGGGTATGTGGAATTTGCGTTGTCTTATTATAGGATGTTGGATTTTGAAAGAAAATGGTGCAATTGGATAAAGATAATTTTTTTAAGGTGTGTTCAAGGGCGTGATTTTTTGTTCCTTGGGTATTTTTCAATTTTTCTGTTCATGATAAATACGGAAAATTATAATGCAAAAGTAAATTTTAAGTTTTTGGATTAATAGACAGTTCATGTTTAGAGTTAATAATTATGAGTGGAATATCCAATGTGACAATTTGTTAATTGTTGATGTTATAAAAGTATGATAAGTGTTTTCGGGTTGTTATTCTCTGTGGAAAAATTATAGTTTTGCTATTTTGATTAAAGAATGAAGTGTTTAATTGTTAATTGGTGAGTATAGTTTTGATTGAATGGTAGATTGCTCATGAAGTGAATATAAGGTAAGTCAGTCCAATGTTAAGAGGATTATATGTATAGTGTATTTTTTTGTTTCTCTCATTATTATGTGAATTGTGAAGCATGTATCAATTTTAATGAATAAGCACATAGAATTGGAGCTTTTGAATTTGGGAATGAATTCTATGGTCAATTCATTTTATGGTGGGATAATCAAAATTGTTGTTTTGTTTTCTAGATACTTGTGTGTATTGAAACAAGTTCATTTCCATATGTCAAAACATTGTTTTTCATATTTTGACGAGTGTGTATTTTTCTAGTCTGCGCAATTTTGGAAAAATTGAGTTTACCGGTCTGTTAACCGTTGGATTGAGCTGAAATTTTGACAATTGATCAATAACATGTTGTTCTTCAATTTGACCTTTGTGGTATTCTTTTTTATGTTTATAGTTGGAGATATATGTAATGCACAATTGCTATTTTTTTGCTGATTGTGTTGATACTTTTGTTATGATAAATTGTGATAGGTCCCTCTTAGCAGTATCCTTAATGTCTGGACATAATGCGATGATGTTATATTCTATGTATGTACGTACGTGATGGTGGTGTATGCAGTCCCTTATAACCATCAATTCAGGTTGATTCTTTTACCAAGAGGACTTTGGTGAGTTAGGTAAAAGGGTATCTTTTGACCATAAGGCTTTGGCATGAGCTTAGCAAGAGTGCTCTACATAAGGTTTTGGTGAGCAGGTAGAGTTGTTGCTTGTAAGTCTTATGAAAATCAGGAGAAAGAGACTTTCCAAGAGATGGTTCGTAGGAAAGGTAATGGTAATGGATGGTTATAAGAGAATGACATACTAGATTGATATTACTTGATGATAATATGATTTGATTGATATTACTTCGTGGTAATAGGACTTGGTTGAATTATGTAACATGTTTGTAATCATGACGTGAGTTATATGATGATAATGTATGGTTGTATATTATTTTATCTAGTTAGCGCACCTTTACAGATTTTGTGGAAAAGCATAGGTGCAGGGAGAACTTTGGGAGTTTTGGAAAGCTTTTGAAAAGAATTTTGGATTTATTTTATGATGGATTTTCCTTTGAATTTCCTAGTTTGAAAGAATTGTAATGGAACCTTTATAGAATTTAGGTATTTGTGTAGTTTTATTTGAATGAACTTCGACTAGGGATGTCAACGGGGCGAGTAGGGTACGGGTAGTAGCTCCCTCATACCCTACCCGCTAGATAAATATCGACCTCGTACTTGTACCTATATCTGTCGGGTATCTGTTATGCAGGTGTCCGCTTATTTTTTTCACATCCGCGGGTATTTAAAAAATAAATATTTAATCATAAATTCAAATAAAATAAAATAAAATACATCACTATCATAAATTTTAATTAAAGTTCAAACAAACTCAAGTTCATACAAGTCCAAATAATTATAAAAATAAATATAAAATGACGTTCAACACAATGAAAATTCTTTAGTTAGTGCTTTGATCAACAAGCCCACTTTCTCCGATTGATTCCTGACAAATAATCAAATAATAAACCTCAACTGCCACGTGTCAAGTATTCTTATTTTGATTCCATCATTTGACAACAAGCATATCATAAATGTCACTGTCTATATAGGGTTTGATATATATGCCAAATTTCAAAGAAGGGAAAGAGAAGAATGTCAAGGGGTGTACTTGGAAGAAGACAACGTACCAATACTTGAAGCTAGAAGAATGAAGATAGAAGACAAGGCAAGATGTGCAGCTTAGAAAAAATTAGATCAAAATGTTTTTTATATATATATATATATATATATATATATATATATATATATATATATATATATACGAGGGTATTTTTGTGAATTAAAATTTAGCGGGTACGGGTATCCACAGGTACGGATACTATGATACCTGTACTCGCCCCGTTAACATGCGGGTATCAAAAATACTCGAGCGAGTATCCATTTTTAATATTAGTTTCCCACTCATTGCTAGTTTTATCCGCGGATACCCACGGGTATAAATATTTTTGACATCCCTAACTTTGACAAGTATTTACAAAGTAAATTTTTTGTGAAGTTCCTATTTATAGGATGGTATCAAAGTATTTTCATTGGTTTGAAAAGAGAAAAAAAAATTACATGTGGCATCTTGAAAGGGGTGTTACATTGTGCAATGCTCCAGCCACATTTTGAAGATGCATGCAAGTTATCTATTCAGACCTAGTGGAAAAAGTGCATAATTTTTTTTTTGGATGACTTCTCAATTGGGAAAGTTGTCATTTTATTGTTAAGGAAAGTATTGTGCATGGTCACAAAATCTCTAAAAAAGGCATAGAAGTTGATCCAACCAAGATGGACATTGTAACGTCCCATTTAATAAATAAACTTACTTAAATGACACGTCACACAATATAATAATACGAGTAAAGATACGGAGTAAAGGCTCACTCCTTAAAGATATCCAAGAGTTATAAAAGGAAATCCTAAGGCACACCACCATGCCAATACAAGACAAGGTACAAGGTCTAATGTAACCAAAAACACAATACTAATCAATATAATATATGGCCATAGCCCTAGCAAAAGATATAAAGAGCAGAGCCCAAGTCTAGCCGACTAAGCAGCGGAACCTCCATCACCCTGATGACCGCGGGTAGTTCTCGCATCTGCTCACATCAACAAGTTGATGATCATTGCAAAAAGAGAAGAACCGCACATATAGAACACACAACAAACAAACAGAAGGGTAAGCTAGAGCCAAAAGTAGTTTTATCATGCAATCAGATATATTTTCCTAGTCAAATATACATAAATCATCCAAGCATGTTATGACCTTCCAATCAATACACTAAGACTCGACTCAACTCATTCGGATACATATAATTTGGTCGAATTCAGCGGATGCTTGCACTTGTGGTGGATTTCTCTACTCACCCCCAAGCTAAGTGTTACAAGTGTTACAATGTCTCAATCCCCCACACACAAGGTTAGCCCTTAATGAGTTTCAGGCCTCCTACTACTCTCACCACAAGAGTCAATCCGCTCTAAGTAAGACTAACTGACTCCTTAGAGTGTCAGGATGCAACCTTACCTTGAATCCTTACCAAATTATATAGATAGGGCACCACCATGAACTCCCACTAACAGGGGTCATGGAATTACGTTTCGAACACCGAAGCACGACCCTGAAATCTCACCTAGATATTTCAAGGAATTACGTACTGACCACATACCAATCATATTCAAACAACAAAGTAATATATTTATCATGCATATAAATCTTATGTCAACCTTTATAACCAACCTCTTTTATTTTCCAGGTCAAACCCATACCAACTCCTCATACTCCATTCATGAATATAGAATTTCAACTCATCTCATTAGCATGCCACTTTCATAACCACCCATTTCATGTTCATTACATGCCAAGAATTATTCAAGTTTGTCATTCACAACTCATACACCCTCCCACTCATGCATATTCATTCCCCTCATGCCATTATATAATAATCCAATCAAATACCAGAACGCACTCTCGCCCAGCTCTTCGCTTAGGCGAGCTTCGCCTAGGCGAGAGCTTGACATATAGGTATAGTGGCTTCTGCGCATTCTCGCTAAGGCGAGACTCTCCTCGCTTGAGCGAGACGCTCGCTCGCTCAAAACAGAGCTGGTCGCCTAAGCAACCATTCACGTGGAATAACTTGGGCGAGCCTTTGTTAATCTCGCCTAGGCAGGGCAGGCTCGTGTGGGCGAGAAAACTAGTGCTCACCACTGTTCTCTCGAGTAACAACCACCCACACAGACCCAAACAGTTCAAACAAGCATTTTCAACCGCTCATATATCCACACAATCCATTCAATCTTCAAATACCCGTAAAATAAGCAGAGTTCACGAAAAACACAATAGGATCTAGCTTCCTTTACCTGGACAATGCTAGAGGAAAACCTCGACACCCAAACCGTGGAGCACACGTAGCTCTAGGAACAGATTTAGAGGTGAGCAGAAATGAGATCGAACTTAACTGAAATCTGATTAACCTTCGAAACCCTAATAGAGGGATAGACGACAACAACTCCAAGGGGAAAAGGGTCTATTTTTTGAAAAGGAGAAGAATTGGTTAGGGTTAGGGCATATTAGGTCTGAATTTCCCTTTTTGGGCCATCTCTTAGGCCAAATAGATTAGGCAACCCTTAAAATAAAAGGACATATAAATAATGGTCCTTACAAACATTATAACAAACTTTCCTCTTCACACCAACATTAAGTGAATCAAAAGTTTCCTTGGTCATTCTAGATTTTATAGAGATTCATAAAGGACTTCTCAAATATTTCAAAACCTCTTTGCAATCTATTTCTAAAAGAATCCAAATTCTCTTTTGATGAAGAGTGCTTGGAAGCATTTTCAACGCTCAAGCAGAAGTTGAGCACAACTCCAGTTATCTCTACACTAGACTAGGACATTGACTTTGAATTAGGGGTGGCAATGCGGGCCAACCCGACCTGTTTAGGCCCGGCCCGTATAAGACCCGCATAACGCGGGCTGGCCCGCCCTACCCCGCATACTTTATGCGGGCCGAAAACATTGGCCTGCCCCGCATACCACTTGGCTTGTGGGCCCGCGGGTTGGCCCGTTTTTTTTAATTTTTTAATTTTATTTTTTTTAACTTTTATGATAAAACTTTCAATGTTTAAAAATTGGAAAACTTTAAGAAGTTCACAAAATTAAGTAAAGACTTTGGGGAATTAGATGATAAATTGATAATTCAACATTTTCATCATATTCATACTGTTCGTGCAGAGAACAAATAAGATATGTCAGACACTAGCGTTACCTTACTCCGGTCCGCAATCTCCTCAGTAGGCTTCTGATGTGACCCCAATAAGGCTTATAGCATTGGGCCAACGCCTAGGCCCAATCTTTTTAATTTCTTTTAAATTTCTTTTATTTTTAATTACATATAACTTGTCTAATTGGGTTTCTTTGTTAAATGCA
>Ga0214545_1003624_pt1 | contig 29343 bp, 18 predicted proteins | sample CNSS4metaG_FD_160064 | JGI IMG/M metagenome (GOLD analysis project Ga0214545, IMG submission 160064) | Root nodule microbial communities from cowpea collected in UCLA plant growth center, Los Angeles, California, USA - CNSS4 | ecosystem: Host-associated > Plants > Roots > Nodule | place: USA...
TTGGGCATCCCCAAGGCCTTGTATTTGCTTACCCGATCTTAAAGTAATAACACTTACATTTCGCGGGTTAATTACAGTTTGTGCAGGCAAATTGCTTGAGCCTTGTTGAGACTTCATCTGATTTAACTCATTTGCCATTTGTCCATTCTGGTTCTACAAATTTTGATTAGTTGCTTCCATCGTCTGTTTCAACTCATTGATTTGTCCCTGTCTCTTTTAACATAGAACAAGCCTCGGTAGGATGATTAGTAGAAGCACAAATTCCACATAAGGTAGAAGAGATAGGCTTTTTCTATAAGTCTGCCAAGGTCCTTACCATGGCCACTAAGTCATCCAACTTCCCTTCTATTTTCTTGTGATCTGAAACATATGAAGCTTCTACTCCATGGGTTCCCTTCAATAGAGTTATAGAATTACTCCTGGTGGTAAATTATTGATGGTTCGACGCCATATTCTCAATTAATTGTCTTGCATTTGTTGGCGTTTTGTCCACCAATGACCCTCCACTTGTAGCATCTATCATTTGTCTATCCATGATACTCAATCCCTCATAAAAGTACTGAATGAGGAGATGCTCGTTTATTTGATGATGAGGACAGGAAGCACATAACTTTTTGAATTTTTCCCAATACTCGTGAATATTTTCTCTTTCTTGTTGCCTTATCCCATAAATATCTTTGCGAATAGCAACAACTCTAGATGCTGGAAAAAACTTTTCCAGAAATAATCTTTTCAGAGTCTCCCAAGTATTGATGGATCCTGGTGAAAGGCAGTATAACCAATTCTTAGCGGCATCTTGCAATGAGAATGGAAAAGCTTTAAGCTTAATATGTTCTTATGTCACTGTTGTAGGTCTCATGGACGAACAAACAACATGAAATTCCTTCAAGTGATGGTACGGGTCTTCTCCTGCTAATCCATGGAATTTTGGTAGAAGATGGATTAACCCAGACTTAAGCTCACATTCTCCATCTGGATATTGGATGTACATGTTTTATGTAATTGCTGCATCTGGTGAAGCCAACTCTCTTATTGTTCTTTCTTCCATTCTATCTTCTTGAATTTCTGGTTCAGGTGATGGATCGGAAGATATGTTAATCACCGGAGGTGATTCTAGTGGTACACTTTCAGTGGTAGGTTCAGATGATGACGGTGCTCCTTCAGTAGAACACCTGAGTTTAAGTCTTCTGCGTGATTTATGCAAGTTCCTTTCAAGTTCTGAATCAAGTTGATAGAATTGACCCGGGTTGGCCCGAGCCATGCACTACGCAGTCCACCTGAAATTGTTCCTCTATTTTTGTTTCTTCCTATTCTTGTTTTGGAGAAAGATTTCAAGAAAGAAATAAGTTAAGATTTCATTGGGTCTACTTCCAGGAAAGAAAGGTGCGTCACAGTGGACAACTTAAATACCAAGTCTTTCCTAGACGGAGTTTTCCTAACTAGTCTCAAACAAATTTCTTAAAAGAAATTTTTAATCAAAATAAAAATAGAACTTTGCTTTAAATATTTGAAAAGAAAACTAAAGACTACAAAAAACACAAACTCTATTAAACGTATATGCGTAAAATAAATAAATAAATAAATAAATAAATAAATAAAAACAAATAAATAATAAATAAAATAAAATAAATAAATAAAAACAAAATCAAAATATAAGAAATACTAACCGTATTCCCCGGTAACGGCGCCAAATTTGATATCGCTGTCGTTAGGCGATCAAATTACCACTACTTAACTTTAGCAACTTTAGTATTGCCAAGTTAGTAGTGAACAAAATAGTTAGGGTTAAGATAACCGTGAGTCGTCTCACAACGAATACAGAATTGATCTCAAATATTTGATTCTTAGAAAAATGCAATTAAAACTAGTAACAATAAAAATATAGGGGTTTTGATACGCAGAGAATGAATGACATGCAAATAAAAGATCGTAAACACAATAATAGTAAATAGGTCAATTCCACTGCTTTTTCAAAATAGGATTCTTCATCGGTTATCTAGACATTATTGTTAAATTAATTAATGTTGTTGATTTACAAATCAATCAATGTAAAGTCTCAATTCATTTGTTGGCATTCTCACTTTTAATCAAAGTACAGTCTCAATTAAAAGTGAGAATTTTTAGATTATCCATAGTAAATTCAATCAAAGTACAGTCTCAATTAAATTTTACTATGCCTAATCATGTCTATTCCTTTGTTTCTTCACCAAATAGAAAACTTAATTAATCAAAGTAATTACCTCTAATAAAAGTAGAGTCTCAATTATTGGCAAAAACTTATTTAATCAAATGAAAGTTTCTAAATAAAATCAAAGTAAAGTCTCAATTGAATTTAAAAACCTTTTAACTCATATGATTACCATTTTACCTTAAGAATAAAAGTTGTAACATCCCAATTTCAACAACTTAAAATTAATAAACTAGGATGTTTCATCATAATATTCAAAATAGATATCCTTTGTATAAAATATATTATTACAGTCTTACAAAAGATAGGACTATAAAAATATATCCTTTATACAAACTAACTAAAACCAACCAAACTCTATACACAACTTAACCACTTACTACATCCTTCAAAGGTGCCTCTAAACCTGCAACCTCATTTGCTCCCACCAAATAGGTGATCATCGCAAAAGAAAGACAAAAACAAAAGACACAAAGTGCAAGGGTAAGCTAGTTTATAAAAGAAATAATCATATAATAGTTAAGCATATTACATCCGAAAATAGCATATTTTAAATATTCATAAAAGTACCAAACTTACAATTACAAACTCTCTAAACTCAATTATTCGGATCTATGTATTGACTCAGACATAAGAAGTTATACACCTGTCATAAAAGTGGATTGCAACAAAGGACGTAGCTCCACTTGGCCTAACCAACTGAATCAATTTCCTTTGGACAGGGTAAGTTACTTATGGCATTGCCAAATTAGTGGTCCCACCCCTAATCCCTCCATAAGATCTTCCTTCAACTCTCACCACCTAGGCCACGACACTATATGAGTTTGTAAACCTAGTAGAGTATAAAATAGCTTTTGACCAACACATATCCCCAGCCAATGCATAACAACCTACTAGTGCGGACTGCACTTCTTTCTCAGAAGCATAACCCTTATGACACAAATAGTTCACATCAACTTTTCTCATTCCATTCCATTAAGATCCACTTTCACTCTCTTAAACCATCGCACTTCCTTAGAAGCCAAGACTCAAAACAAACACTACAAGAAAAAGCCTTATTACTGATGACCTTTTCCCGACGGATTTTCTTTTGTTGGTAATGATCACTTTCCGATGGATTTGCTGACAGATCATACTCTTGATTTTACCGACAATTGATATTTGTCAGTAAAGGCAACGATGAAATTGTTTACTTACTTTACTAACGGAATTACCGACGAATTTTGGTTTTGAATGTGCTGACAGAAGTATCTGTCGATAAAGTATGCAATGAAAGTGTTGACCAACGAATTAACTGACAGATCTTGGTCGTCAGTAATGTTGTGAATTAAATCAGAATTTCAATTGAGATTCCCTCCCCTAATTTCACTTTCGCTTTGCTTTCTCTTTGCCACTTTCCCTTTTGTCTCTACCACAAACGTTCAACACTTTTTGTCTCCGCTTCCTTACCACACCACTGCCCTACCACACCTTTCTGAGTCACTCCATAACAAAGCCATTCATTGCCCCATTGTCCTTGTTCATCGGCGAGCCATCATAACAAAGCAAAAGACGCGCGTATGCTCGAGCTCGTGGAAGAGGGGTTTCGTTTCGCCCTTGAGTTACTGCCCCTCAAGCTCGCCGCAACCACCACCTCTCTCACCAGCGTCGAACATGTGCATTTTGGATGAGTGTTGTTTCTAGGGTATGTTCAATCCAATTGACCTGTTTTAATTGAGAATCAGTGTTCGGTTTATTGAATTTGTTTAATTTTTTTTCCAATTGGTTTGAATTTGAAGCCAAAGTTGAAGAATTAGTGTTCTGTGAAGTTGGTTGACGGTTGTTGCCACATCGGTTTGGGGCTAGAGACAAAGTGGTGGAGCAAAGGTTAATAATGTAAGGGGAACGCATACTGAAAAAGAAATAACCATGTAAAGGGCAACATGGGTAGTATGTAGTTTGATGCTAGAGAATGGGTCGTGTAGTATTGAATTGATGATTCATGTTTCTTGTTTGTTATTCTGTGATTGATGTGCATTTCATGATTCTTGGCTGCCATTTTTTTTCCAGTGCCATGTTTCCTTTGCTTTTTAGTGGGTAGCTAAACCCACACAAATTAGCCACTGTAATTCAATGAAAACACCTCTAAAAGTTATTTGAATATACTAGTTTTACTAAAAATTTAAAACAACACTAAGAACTAAATTCTAATTAACTAAGACTCTAATTGAATAACACTAATTCTAATGCAATGTAGTTAAACTATTGTGATATTAACAATGCAAGGAATCTATTTACTACACTCATTCCCCTAATGAAACTACACTACCAACATTAAGTCACCAAACTAAAGTCCTAATTGCTATGAATACTAAACTAAAGTACTAGAACTAATGTGTAATTATTTAATCCTAAAAAGATACACTTAAACCACCTTATAAACGTTTTTTCTATGCTAACTATAATAAAATCTAATTCTAAAGTTACCTATGTTATTCTATTATAGCTAAACTAGTTAGTGACACAACTGACAATAGTTAAGTGTAGTCCAATGGTTCTTTTTGCCTTCAACACTTCACATGATATCTATTTTAAAGGTCTCCAACATGTACAACTTGCATTTGAGCTTCAAGACAAAAAGTCAACTATGTAGTCAAACTTAAACTCTTTAATGATTCTTTTCTGCAATAGTTTAATTTGCTGCAAAATATTCTCCTTAATTCTCCTTCAATCAACTATGTATAAATGTATTTAATTATCTTCAAAGGTTTCCAACAACTTGTGCATGGTCTCCAACAACACTAAGGTCAAATGTTTAAATTTAAGAGTAGAAGCATTTTCATGAGTGTATCACACAAAGAAGAATTTCAATTATAGCTCAAGTCTCAACAAGGTAAAATGTAAAAAGTGATCAACACTAATCCTTTTGATGAAAACCTATTCAAACTATCTATGCATGGCTAAATTAGCACAAGTACAAAGACTCTTTCAACCTAAAATGTGGTAATCTAGCTAGATGCAAACCATAAAACCAGAACTATACCTATTTAATCTGAAACAACAATTTAAAACAAATTCTTTCCTAAAAACAACAAAGACAAACTATATCTAAGTAATGAAACATGTTAGCAAACCTAAAATTCTAAAAATACCAAAACAAAATTAATTTTGGACCAAAACAAAATTAAAAACTAAACTAAAACAATATCAAGAAAATACATTACTGCAGCTACCAATCCCTAAAGCTTCCAGTGATGGGAAGCAAAGGCCATCACCACCCTCACCAAATCCCAAAATGCAAAACTCATTCTATAAAGCCAAAAACTCATCTTATCAACTTTTATGCACTAGGTTACTATTTTGTTGTATTTTGATCTTCCTCAAGCTACATTGAACTCTTCTTGACTCCTCCTTCGATTCAATTTTACACCATCAAGAAAACCCACACATATTACCCACTCTAATTCAATGAAAGCACCTAAACCACACTATTTGGGCTTAATTTAGCATATTTCTAGGTTGATATAGTTATATTATGCATCTTTAGTTTTCTTTAGTATATAAGTGTAGTTTTAAGTTAGTTTTATCATTTACAACTTGCTTGTATGATTAATTTTCTGTTTGATTGTGATAAAGCATTAAAAATCAGTTTAGGGGGTAAAGTTCAATTTTGGCAGCTTCTTTTGCTTAAATAAAAGTAGTGCACATGCTACAATTTGATTCCTTTATATTTTGCAGTAATTAAACTTGGTTTTAATTGTAGTTTACTGCTTAAAACTTGTAGGAACTATTTTAGATAAATTTTAGTTGTTGTTTTAGATTAGGTTGTTTTCATGCACATGTTTGCTGTCAAATACTTAAATTTTGGGTCTCCACACATCAATTTTCGTGCATCTTGTTATTCCTGACTTTTACCTTAGTTTTCATCATCCATATACTAATTAGATTGTGTTTACATCATTTGTTAACATTTCCTTTGCTAATTTGGGTCATCTTAGCTCATGTTGACCAATTTCTAGTTCATTTTGGAGGTTTTCAATAGGTAAATTTTAATTCCGATGTTAATTATGATTTGTGATCTATTTTCCAATTTTCTTTTGCTCACTAGAAGTTGTCCAAGTAGTTTTATAAGAGTTTTGGTCAGTAGTTATCCCCAATTCTAAATTTTTGCAGTTTTAACATAATGTAGTGCTATTGTTTGGTCTTAGGTACCTAGATTTTGAGTTGTAGTTAGTTTTAGCTGTATGAGTTGTTTTCTAGTTATATTTTGGTAATAGGAACCTGTTAGGATAGTTATAATATAGTTCCATAGGTTAACTTACTACATGCATATGCATTTGTGTTAATTTTCTAAACTAGTATTGGTTTTAGGTAATTCTTGTAGTTTATAGTTTATGATTTAGGAGTAAGTTTTCTGAAGTAATTTTAACCTTATCTAGGTAGTTTCTTTCTAGTTTTAGCCTTGTTTTATAGTGTTTTTAGAGGTTTTAGGTAGTGAAATTTTGAGTTTCAGGTAGGATTTCAGTTTTGAGTTGTTTCTTAGGTTCCTTTAATCATTTTATGTTTGTTGAGTACGTCCTTGTTGTTGTTTTTACCAATTTTAGTTTACTGCTTATTTTCATGCACATTTTTGTTGTGAAATAGTTATCTCAACTCAACTTTTTAAAGGTTAAATATGAGGATTTTCAATGAATTGAGTGTGTCAGGTTTATAATGGCCTACACAATATGTAGAAATGATTTGAAACATGCCATGAATGTTTTCTAGGTACTAGGTTGTCCTAATTTTATGCCTAAATGCAAAATTAGAAATTGTTTGACAAAATGCCTCAATAGAGAATATGGTTTCACCAAGTGTTTGATGAAATGCTTGAATTAAGTAACATAAGAATTATGTCATGCAAATGACCTAAAATTTGCTTAATAAACTTGACTAAGTGAATGCTGAAACTAAATTAAAAACTCAAAAATCACAAAACTAGCTCTTAAACCCAACTTGTCTACAAACTAGGAGGAGGCAAGCGTGAATCACTAACACTCTGCCCTCCACCAACCCCTACAACCTATCTAGTTTCTATTTTCTCTTCATTCGTTTCTTTGTTTCTTCTCTTCGAACTCAAAAATTGTTCTCCCATTAATTGCTTTAACTTTTCATTAGTTTTAGCCTATTTTCTAGTTTCATTTGGTCAAATTTAGCATTTTCAGTTTTCTTAAGAAATTATAAGTGTAGTTAGTCTAGTTGATTATTTTAAGGTTGTGTGAATGTTTACTTCTCTGTTAGATAATGTTTGAAGTACATAATACCCTTGCTTGTGGTTTCTAGTTCAATTTTACTAATTCTAGTGTTCTAAATTTTAGTCATATAGGCATATTTTGATTCCCTAGTGAATTTGAGATGGTAGTTCAATTTTTTATAGTCCTTTATCATTTAAAACCTACTTACATATTGCATTACAATTTTATTCTCAGATTTATAATACTAGCCTTAATTTTAGTTTTAGGTGCTAGTTCTAGGTTATAAGTAGTCAAATTATAATTTTCTTGTTAATTTCGAAGTTTGACTTCATTTTTTATCTTTCTTTAACAATTCAAAAGTTGTCTAGATAGTGGTTAAGTAATTAAAATATCTAGAATAGTGTAGTTTTCATATTTTACAGTTTTAGCATATTCTAGTCACTAGTTTAAGGTTCTAGGTTGCCATATTTTTAGTTTTTGGTTTTCTTTGTAAGTTGAGGTTTTTCTTAGCTAGAGTTTATCATTTTAAACTATTTGGGATAGCTTCTTTACAGTTTCTTATGTTAGTTTAGTATAGCAGCAAATTATAGGCCATTCTAGTGGACTTTGTAAGGTTTGAGTTATGATTTTTAGCATTTTGGTTTGGAATCAATTTTTTAGTTATACTTTGGTTATTTTTAGTCAAGTAGGACTTGTATAGATACTTAGTTTTTGTCTATGTTATCTATTTATAGATTTTTAATTTTTACCCCCTCATTATGTTCATTTTAGAGTGACTATAGTCTCATGGTCATGTTCCTTTTAGTATTATAGTCTCATAGTCAAGTGACAAATGGGAAAGAGTGGTAAATTAGATGGGTAAAAATTAGTATAGTGTCATGGTCATGTTCCTTTTAGAGGAGCATTTAAGTGAGCCTTCAAGGAATGTTTGAAGAAGATACCCATGCTTGTGGTTTCTAGTTCAATTTTACTAATTCTAGTGTTCTAAATTTTAGTCATATAGGCATACTTTGATTCCCTAGTGAATTTGAGATGGTAGTTCAATTTTTTATAGTCCTTTATCATTTAAAACCTACTTAGATATTTGCATTATAGTTTTATTCTCAGATTTATAATATTAGCACTAATATTACTTTTAGGTGTTAGTTTTAGGTTCTAAGTAGTCAAATTTTAATTTTCTTGTTAGTTTTGAATTTTGACTTCATTTTTATCTTTCTTTTACAATGCAAAAAATTTCTAGATAGTGGTTAAGTAATTAAAATAACTAGAATAGTGCAATTTTCATATTTTACAATTTTAGCCTATTCTAGTCACTAGTTTTAGGTTCTAGGCTACCATATTTTGAGTTTTTGGTATTTTTTGTAAGTTGAGATTTTTCTTAGCTAGATTTTATCATTTTAAACTGTTTGAGATAGCTTTTTTACAGTTTCTTAGGTTAGTTTAATATAGTTGCAAATTGTAGACCATTCTAGTGGACTTTCTAAAGTTTGAGTAGTGATATTTAGCATTTTCGTTTGGAATCAGTTTTTGAGTTATACTTTGGTTATTTTTAGTCAATTAGGACTTGAACACGTGTGTTAAGTCTCTTTAACATTCTCCATCATCTTCCACTTGCATTTAAGCTTCAAATAAAAAAGTTAAAGTTTAGTCAACTTTGAAGATGTGCATATGTAATGCAAACTAGATCAAATTCAACATTTGCTTGATTTGGTGCTTTCCTCATGTTGAATCAAATTTGTACAAGTCCATTTTAACTTATGTCTACTTTCTAAATGGCTTCTTGATTTTTAGGTACATTGACTACCTTGTTTTCAGTTCCTTCTTCTTTGACTCAACCTCAACCCTTCTCTCTAGTGTTTTTGGTATGTATCCTTCATTCTAATTTGTTTTTGTTGTTTGAGTATATATACCCTCTAAGTATGATTATAGAAAATAAGAATTGCTTTATATAATTTATACATTGAACATGATTTGTATATATAAATTGTAATTGGACTAAAAGAATCCTACAAAATAGGTGAAAATTTTGAAATCAAGTAAATTATAGGTGTGCTAGAAAAAAAAATCATTCGTGCACCCTCTATCTTTGTCTTATGTATGCATGGGCTTAAGTAATGATAGGTTTATTACTTAAGTCCCATATTTGATAATTGTCCCTTGTTGCATTTATGTAGTGCTACATAACATTTTCCTCCTTTGGCTTGTCGTAGGACATGGTCGAAGTTCCCCTCCACCGTTGTTCCTTTTGTTTTTTTAATATATATGGTTATAGCAAATACCAATTGCCTTATATGTATTTGCTACCTTGATCAAGAATTCTATATGTAAATTTATGTTAGACTAAAAGAATACTATAAAATAGGTTCAAAAATTGAAATCAAGTAAACTAGAGGTGTGCTAGAATGAACAAAATTATTCGTGCACCATTTGTCTTTGCCTTCTACATGCATGGTCTTAAGTAGTAATAATTTTATTACTTAAGTACCATGTTTGATAATTGTCCTTTGTTGCACTTATGTAGTGTAACATAACATTTTCCACATTTGGCTTGCCCTAGGACATGGCCGAAGTTCCCATCCATTGTGGTTGGATGTATGACTATTGTTACCCTGGTAGAAGAGGTTGAAGGAAACTTTTCTCATAAGAGTTGAAGACTTTGATAGGACCGCTCGACAATATAAATATTATGCTCTTGATAGAGGGATCAAATGCCCATACTTAAAGTGTGAATGCACTAAAATTTTGAAAGATGAGGTGGTTAAAGTTCATCTATACCAGAAAGGATTCATGCCAAATTACAAGATTTGGACATTTCTTGGTGAAGAAATGTGGTCTGTTGATTTGACTGCACGTGAAAATTACCTTCATAGTTCAAGCACTATTGCACATACCTCTGAGATGGATCAATTTATGTATATGCAAGAATTGGTGAATGATGGTCTTAACCAACATGCTTCATTTGAAGAACAAGACAATAGTCATTTAGAAGAGCCTCCACATGAAGCCACTCAGAGGTTTTACAATATATTGGCAGAGGCAAATCAACCTGCATTTGAAGGGGTAACAGAGTCAAAACTGTCAGTATGCATTTAGACTTTTGGCTTTCAAATCTAATTGGCACATTCCCAACCAAGCATCGGAAAGTATGGCAAAAATCTATTTAGATCTAACACCACCAAATAATTCTTTGCCAAAGAATTATTATGAAGCCAAAAGATTAGTTTCAAAGTTAGGATTGGAGTCTAAGAAAATTGATTGTTGTGTGAATGTGTGTATGCTTTTTTATGACAATGATAATGGAAAAAATGATGCATCCTTACTTAAATGTAAATTTTGAGGACATGCTCGGTATCACACAATCCATCCAGCACGAAAGCAAAAAAAAAAACCAATAAGATTACAAATATTTTCAAGTAATAAAAATAAAAAATTTAAATGAAATGATACATCACTTTGTTTTCCTTTTTTAACAATTGAAATGAATGTGTTATAATCTAACTTACCACAATTAAAGTATAATTAGGTTAAAAAATTATTGACGTTGTCTAATAATGAACAAATCAAATATAGCATTTTTAAAACTAATTTATATGCTTAACCACCTCTATAGTAATTTCTTTTCAATAATTGGTCAATCATAAGTAATTGAATCATTCTACATGAAAACATTTAAAATTAATTCTCACTTATATAGTATATCAAGTATATATTTTGGAATAATAACATTTTACTACACATCTTTTAAACAATATTCCAATTGAAATATTGACTCCCTTCAAGAGGATCTTGGTATCTATCCACTCTTTGACTATGCACAAAGATGTATAGTCTTATCAAATTTTATTACAATAACTCACAATATTATTATGAAATGTCCTATTTTATTAATTTTATACTACTAAAATAAGATGTTACACTTACAATATTTTCATTGACAAAATTTATATTTAAAATAAAATATTCAACAAATAATTTTTAATTTTTAATTCTTTAGTGCAAATTTTATTCAGAATAAAAAGTTATGTAATTAACCTATATATAAATAAATTTGTAGCTAATTACAATAATTTTTCCAAATAAATTTATCTAAGAAAGTTTACATGTATTTTCTGTAGAAAAATTTTCAGTGTAAGGTAATTCGTAGGTAAATATAATCTAAATTAGTCATATTAAGATATTCAACCACACACCGAGTCTTTCTTTCTTTTTTCAATATCCTCTGGTAGTTAGTTTCAGAATAATAAAACTTGATGTAAGAAGTTTCCCTTTTCATATTAGACCTCTCATACTGTAAGGCCCCCTTTTTATTTTTGCCCTAAACTATAGGGGCTGTCCTTGTAAGTGGGCCTAAGGATTGGCCCAACATATAAGATCTTACTATGTTGCCCTAATCTCACACTCACTTCCACTCTTTCAGAAACCAGTCGTCATTCCTCACTACCCTCACGGAACGCTCTGCTAGGGTTTGCCCTAAGGTCCACTTCATTCAAGATCAAACTCAGTTCCTACTCACGTAAGTCACCCCTTGGCTCATGCTTCTATTTTCATGGTCTATGCTTGTTGTTATTGTTAGGGTTTAGTAATAACCCGCCTCCTTTCTTCTATTTTACCGTTCGTTCCAGCTGCTGACCATCCTAAAGGCAGTTTGGCTTCCTGTGTGCATGTCGGAGCGTCCCGCTAACTTGACTTCCAGGTACAGGAAGTTAGGGTTCCAGTCTTTTGGGTGTTGTTTTGGCTGTTCTTGAGTTAGTTACTGATTGCATGGATAAATCCTTCATTTTGGTGTGATTGAATGCTTCGTATGCTTGGTTGGTTCGAAAAATATGGTTGTTGCAGGTGAAACAGTGGCGAGACCTGTTAATCTCGCCTAAGCGAGCCAGTCTCGCCTAGGCGAGACAAACAAGGGTTCGCCCAAGCCAGTTTGCGCGAGAGGTTGCTCAGGCGACCCGCTCAAAATCTTGAGCGAGCAAGCATCTCGCCCAACCGAGAGGGGTCTCGCCTAAGCGAGATCCCGCAATGCTTTCTGATGACCTTTTTGAGCCCTCGCCTAGGCGAAGGGGGCTCGCCTGAGCGAGCATGTCTCACCTGAGCGAGGGATTTGGGTGAGACAGTGTGGTAGTTGGTAGGGTGTTTGCTCTCTTATGATTGGAATTGCTTGGGTATGACTGCCATGATGAAATACATGTACATATGTATGTTTATATGCCTAACGAATTGATATATATGCATGACATGATTCATAAATGATGAATAATGGGTATTGTGGGAACTTGGCATGTGAAATGAATGAGTGGTGTGGAACTAAAGGAACCTGGTATTAATATGAGATGAGGCCCTAGACTCATGGGGTGGTGATGATCAGAGGTATGGATTTGAGATGTGATGTGTATGAGGAATTAATCTCAAGGGTTGATATGGAATTCTAAAATATGATTTAATATTCTATTATTGTTGAATTATGAATGTTGGTCCGTGTCAGCGTGTAAATTCCTTGAGGTCTCTAGGTGGGACCTCAGGGTCGCGCTTCAGTGGTCGGGACGTAATTCCATGGCCCCTGTTAGTGGGTGTCCATGGTGGTGTCCCATCTGTATAACTAGGTAAGGATTCAAGGTAAGGACTGCATCCTGACACTCTAAGGGGCCAGTTAGTCTCACTTAGAGCGGACTGACTCTTGTGGTGAGAGTAGCAGGAGGCCTGAAATTCATTAAGGGCTAACCTTGTGGTGAGGGAGATTTGATTCATCGTAACACTTGTAACACATAGCTCGGAGATGAGCAGCTCAGGGTCGAGCAGGGGTATCGACCACAAGTGCAAGCATCCGCTAAATCCGACTAAGTTATACGTATCCAGATAAGTCGAGTCGAGTCGTAGTATATTGAATGAGGAGTCATAACATGCTTGGTTGTATATGGGTATGGGATGATGATAATGCATTTGACTGTATGATGAATATGTGTTGGCTCTAGCTTACCCGTTTTGTTGCATGGTTGTATTGTATGTGGTTGTTCTTTCTTGCGGTGATCATCAATTTGATTGATGGGAGCAGATGGGCGAAGTTCTCGTGGTCAACAAGGGAATGGTGATTCCGTCGCTTAGCCATATGGGCTGGAATTTTCTTCACGTTTTCTTTAGGGCTATGGCCCATGTATTTCTTTATGCATTTCTACTATACACTCTTTGTTAGACTTGTATTCAGCTTTCCTTTGGCATCGTGGTGTGTCCCAGTTTTGTAGGGATTGTGTTAAGGACCCCAAGACTACGCTACAGTATTATTATTGTGTGACGTTTTCCTTTAATTTCGCTTAATAATTAAATGGGATGTTACACATACCACTTGATTTTTGCATTTGTTTTATTTCTTTATATTTTAAATAAAATTATATTGTAAGATTTTGATTTAATTATGTTATTTTTATTTTTTAGAAAAACGTTCTTTTATATAACACAAGATTTCAAGTATAAAAATTTTAAATTTTATTAATTTAATTAAAAAATATTTTTTTATTTCATAGTAAATATGTATATTTTCATATAATTCTATTACAAAATTTTTATTTAACTATTTTTTTATGTTTTAAAAAAAGTTATTTTAGTCAAAGATTTCAATTAAATATTTTAAATTTTATCAAATTGAATGAAAAAATAACTTTTAGATTAGATTTTTATTTAATACTCTTATTTATCTTTTAGAATAAAATAATTTACTAACATTTTATTTACCTTTATTTTTATAGCACCAGATTTCAATTAAAAAAATTTTAAATTTTATAAAATTAAATATAAAAATATATTTTTCTTTAGTTTTCAATTTAAAATATTTTGAAAATATTTATGTATTTTATTTTTTTTTCTTATTTTTTAATTTAATTCATTTATTATAATATATTTATGTAATTTTGTTATTTTTATTTTTTAGGAAAGTTCATTACATTAAAAATTTTCTTATTTTTTTTCTATAGTAAAAGATTTCAACTAAAAATTTTTAAAACTTCATTATACTAAATAAAAGGATAACCTTTTCTGTTTTTAGTTAAAAATATTTATCTATTTATAAATATTTCTCAATTTTTCAATACAAATATACTACAAGTTTTTTAATTAATTCTATTTTTTATTTTTTAGAAAAGGATACTTTACTAATTAATTATTAACTTTATTTTTTTTATATCACAATATTTCAATTAAAAAACTTTAAAATTTTATCAAATTAAATGAAAAAAAAAATCTTTGGTTTTTAATTAAAATTGTTTTGAAAATATTCATGCATTTTTTAATTTATTTTGACATATTTTTAATATAATTTTATTATAAGATTTGTATTTAATTTTATTATTTTTATTTTTTAGAAAACATTATTTTGATGATATTTTCCTTATCTTCTTTCTTGTAGTACAATATTTTAATTAGAAAACTTAAAATGTTATCAAATGAAATATAAAAAAATCATCTTTTTCTTATTTTTTTAGAAACTTCATTTCATTAATCGTTTTCTTATTTTTTTCTATAGTAAAAGATTTCAACTAAAAAATTTTAAAATTTCATTAAACTAAATAAAAGGATAACGTTTTATGTTTTTAGTTAAAAATATTTATCTATTTATAAATATTTCTCAATTTTTCAATACAAATATATTACAATTTTTTTAATTAATTCTATTTTTAATTTTTTAGAAAAAGATAATTTACTATTTTTCTATTAACTTTATTATTTTTTATATCACAATATTTCAATTAAAAAACTTTAAAATTTTATCAAATTAAATGAAAAAAAAAATCTTTGGTTTTTAATTAAAATTGTTTTGAAAATATTCATGCATTTTTTAATTTATTTTGACATATTTTTAATATAATTTTATTATAAGATTTTTATTTTATTTTATTATTTTATATTTTTTAGAAAACATTATTTTAATGATATTTTCCTTATCTTCTGTAGTACAATATTTTAATTAGAAAAACTTAAAATGTTATCAAATTAAATATAAAAAAATCATATTTTCTATTTTTAATTGGAAATGCTTTTTAAATATGTATTTATAGTTCAATATTTCTCAATGTTTCAATATATCTATATTTTTTATTTTTTAGAAAATGGTAATTTTACTAATATTTCATTATTTTTTTTAGTATATTAGATTTCAATTATGCAACTAAATTTTTTTTATCAAAATAATTAAAAAAATACTTTTTCTTTATTTTTAATTTAATATACTTTGAAAATACTTCTGTATTTTTAATTTTTTTTTCTCATTTTTTAATAATTCTAGTATAAGATTTTGATGTTTTCTTTTTTTTTAATATTTTTCCCTTAAGATTTTTAGAATACTTAATTTTATTAATATTTTTTATCTTCTTTCTATACCATAAGATTTCAATTAAAACACTTTAAAATTTTATCTAATAAAATAAAAAAGGTAAAGTTTTTATTTTTTTAGTTTAAAATGTTTTTAAAATATTTATCTATTTATAAATATTTCTCATTTTTTTAATATAATTATACTATAAGATTTTTAGTTAATTCTATTTTTTAAATTTTAGAAAATGATACTTTACTAATATTTTATTAACTTTTTTTCTATTGTAAGGCCCTATTTTCCTATCCTAGCATTTTAAGGGCTGCCTTGCGTCTGTTGGGCTTGAGGGTTGGCCCAAAGGTTAAAAACCATTCCTAGTTGCCCTAATCTGCACTTTCACTCTTGCAGAAGTATCAGCCGTCACCTTGTGCCTCCTGTACAGAACGCTCCGCTAGGGTTCACTCTGAACCTTCTTCGAGCCAACTCAAACCCAGCTCCTGCTCCACGTAAGTATTTCTCAGCTCACGATTCCCTTGTTATGGGCCTAGAACCACTGTTTGCCATTAGGTTTTGATAATAATTTGTCCCTGTTTCTACTTTTACCGTTCATTTCAGCTCCTTGGCCATCCTTAGGACCATCGTGTGCACTATGTTCGTGTCGGAGTGTCCCGCTAGCTCGTTTTCCAGGTAAGGGAAGCTAGGACCCTCGTTTTCTTGTGTTTTCCCGTTACGTTGCTGTTAGTTCGTGTTTGTATAACTTGGTTGTCGTTGTATCTGATTTGGGTTGTGTGAAACAATGTTTTGTTTCGCGTTTGTGGCTACTGAACGAGAAAACAGTGGCTAGTGCTGGTTTTCTCGCCTAAGCGAGCTAGACTCGCCTAAGCGAGATTATCAGGTGCTCGCCCAGAATCTGCCACTCGAATTGTCGCCTAGGCGACTTGTGATCTTTTTGAGCGAGGGGTGCTCTCGCCTAGGCGAGAATGGGCTCGCCTGAGCAAGACCCCGCAGAGCCCCCTGTTCCTTCGTCGCGCCCTCGCCTGAGCGAGCCCTGTTAGCTTGGGCGAGGCAGCGGGCGGGTTTTGATGTTGTTGTTAAATGGTTCACTAATGTGTGGCTTGCTTATCTAACCCAAATGCTTTACGAGAAGGGTTATGTGATGATGGCATGATTAATGTGTACATTTGAAATGAAAATGGCATGTGATTGATGGAATATGAACGAGAAAACATGAGTTGCATGAATTGTTGATTATACATGATATTTATGTTTTAGGAAATTATTGATTTGTGGGTGGAACATGTTTAAAGCATGGGTAAGGCATAATTCCATGACTCTCGTAGTAAGAGATCTTGGTGGCGCCTCATCGGTTGGACGTAATTCCATGGGCCCTCTTAAGGGGAGTTCCTGGTGGTGCCTCGACAAAAGGACGTAATTCCACGGGGGGTCGTGGTGGTGCCTCAGGGCCAGAGCGTAATTCCACGAAGGCCACGTGGTGGTGCCTCTTGTAAGGGTATAATTCCGCGAAGGCCTCGCGGTGACGCCTCAATTCTAGGATATAATTCCACTGCCACGTGGTGGCGCCTTATTATGAATATCCGGATAGTCAAGTCTTGGGGTATCTTAGATGGTTTCGGTAACTTATGTGTGAATGTCGGTTATTCATGTTTGACTCTGAGATTGTATGTTGACTTGCGTGACATAGGATTTCTTTGCACTAGCTTACCCTGTTTGTTTGTTTGGTTGTCTTGTATGTGGCTCGTCTCTTAATGGCGATGATCATCAATTATGTTGATGTGAGCAGATAGTAGAGCATCTGGCAGTGGGAATGATGCTAGGAGCGATATAGCTTGATGGATTGGACGGGCATCGGGCCCATTTTGAGGACTCGGGCGTCTGCCTAGTTTTCTCTGTGTCTTTTCGTATGTTCCTAGCTAATTCCTGTCTTACCAAGCCTAACCAAGTGATTTCCTATGTGCCAGTGAGTTATGGCACCATCTTGTAGGACTCCGCAATCTTCCCAGGGTGATGTGGCAGATATCGCCAGGGCAATTGAAGCAATAGTAGCTACTATGACGTAGCAAAGTACGGCAATGATGCAACAGCATGAAACATCAATGCAATGACAGGCGACAACGCTTGAACAGCAGCAACTGGTGATGCAGCAGATAGAGGCTGCTAGGGCGGCTGCTGAAGATGCTCACAGGCAGCATATGGAGGCCCTCCGCCAACTGGAGGAAAACAGGGTAGCTGCCCCTGCTTTTGGCCCGGAGCCACATCCTACGGCCAGGGAGTGGAGTTTGAAGGACTTTCTGAAACACCACCCAGTGAAGTTTGGAGGCAAGACCAGCCACACGCAACAGATTAGTGGTTGAAAGACCTGGAAAGGATATTTGATGCCAAGATGTGTCCGGAGGAGAGCAGACTGGCGTTCGTAGTGTACATGCTCACCGGTGAGGCTGAGCACTAGTGGGTCAGCATGAAGTCCATCATGGAAGAGAGGCAGGTGCCAGTTACTTGGGATATCTTCAGGAGGAAGTTCCTCTCCGAGTACTTTCCAGAGAGCGTCAAATACGCTAAGGAGGTAGAGTTTTTACAGTTGACCCAGGGAAGCAAGTCGGTGACTGAGTATGCAGGAAAGTTCAAGCACCTCAGCCGATTCTATACCATGCCACTGGACGAAGAGTGGCGATGCCGGAAGTTCGAGAACGGCCTCCGTGTAGATCTTCGTTTGATGGTGGCCCCACTATCCATCAAGGATTTTGCCGCCTTGGTCGAAAAGGCAAGGGTCATGGAGAAGATGAAGGTAGAGGTGGAGACTGAGCATTCATCCCAGCAGAGAGTGGGAGGACCATCTGGGTCCAGACACAGGCACGAAGAGAGGAGGAAGCCCTACACTAGGCCCCATTTCCAGTCCCAGGGGTCTAGGGAGTCTTCTTCCCAGTAGAACAAGATTCAGTGCTACCAGTGTGGGGGACCGCACAAGAGGAATGTTTGCCCCCAGCTTCCAAGCATAAGAAATGCAACAACTGTGGCAATGAGGGTCACTTTGGGAGGGACTGCCCCACCCTTGCTAGAGCAGTGACGCGACCTCTAGTACAGGCTCCTGCACAGAACCAGCAGAGGCATAGAGGCAACAGGCCTCAGGCGACCGGCAGAGTGTACGCCATGACCGGAGCGGAGGCTGCAGGCTCAGGTAACCTTGTTGTAGGCCATTGTTTGATAGTTGGGAAAGCTTGTTATATGCTATATGATTCTGAAGCGACACACTCTTTTGTGTCAAATGCATGTGTGGGACGGTTGGGTCTGCCGGTGTGCGAGCTGCAGTGTGAGCTTGCGGTGTCTACTCCAGCGTTGGGTTTGGTTAGGACGTCATCCTTGTGTGCGAGGTGTCCAGTGGAGGTAGAGGGACGCAGATACAAAGTGAATCTAATCTGCCTACCTCTACAGGAGTTGGAGGTGATCTTAGGGATGGATTGGCTCTCTGCCAATCGCATCCTTATAGATTGCCGAGAGAAGAGACTATTATTCCCAAACTCGGAGGAGCCTGAGTTGTTATCGTCCCAAGGGTTTATGAGGGAACTGCGTGGTGGTACGCAGTGCTTTGTGATTTTCACGCGTCTAGAGGAGGAAAGGTGAAGATGGAGTCTGCTATACCGGTGGTGCAGGAATTTGAAGACGTGTTTCCAGAGGAAGTACCGGGATTACCTCCTAGTAGAGAGGTGGAGTTCTCGATCGATTTGGTACCTGGAACCGGGCTAGTGTCGAGGGCTCCATATCGCATGGCTCCGACAGAGTTGGTGGAACTCAAGAAACAGATAGAAGATTTACTGGGGAAGCAGTTTATCCGACCCAGTAACTCACCTTGGGGAGCGCTGATGTTGCTGGTGAAGAAGAAGGATGGGAGTTCACGGTTGTGTGTAGACTACAGACAGTTGAACAAGATGACCATCAAGAACAAGTATCCCCTCCCGAGAATAGATGACTTGATGGATCAGTTGCATGGATCCTCGGTGTTTTCAAAGATTGACTTGCGGTCGGGACATCATTAGATTCTGGTGAAGGCAGATGATGTGGAGAAGACGGCCTTCAGGTCCCGATATGGACACTACGAGTATGTGGTTATGCCTTTCGGCGTGACTAATGCTTCGGCAGTGTTCATGGACTACATGAACAGAGTTTTCAGGCCATTCTTGGATAAGTTTGTCGTAGTCTTCATAAACGACATTCTTATCTACTCTAGGACTCAGGAGGAGCACGCCAAGCATATGAGACTAGTGCTTGGTCTCTTGAGAGAGAAACAATTGTATGCCAAACTGTCCAAGTGCGAGTTCTGGATGAACGAGGTACAGTTCTTGGGCCACGTGATATCGGCACAGGGCATTGCGGTGGATCCAGCGAAGGTTGATGCAGTGGTTAAGTGGGAAAGTCCCAAGTCAGCAACCAAAATCAGAAGCTTTGTAGGTTTAGCCGGCTACTATAGGAGATTCATAGAGGGATTCTCCAAGATAGTGGCGCCCCTGACCCAGCTTACTCAGAAAGACCAACCCTTCGCTTGGACGGATAAGTGTGAGGAAAGTTTCCAAGAGCTGAAGCGACGATTGACGAGCGCCCCGATATTGGTTATTCTGGATGTTGGAAAACCCTTTGAGGTTTATTATGACGCATCACACCTTGGACTTTGTTGTGTCCGGATGAAAGAGAAGAAGGCAATGGCATATGCGTCGAGGCAACTCAAGGTGCATGAGAGAAACTATCCCACTCATGACCTGGAGTTGGCAGCTATAGTTTTGCTTTGAAAATTTGGAGGCACTACCTTTACGGTGCTCAGTTCCGGGTATTCAGTGATCACAAAAGTCTGAAGTACCTGTTTGATCAGAAGGAGTTAAACATGAGGCAGAGAAGATGGATGGAGTTCTTGAAGGATTATGATTTTGAGCTTTTGTACCATTCGGGGAAGGCGAACGTAGTAGCAGATGCTCTGAGTAGGAAGACGATACACACCGCTCACCTCATGATCAAAGAAGTGGAATTGCTGGAAAGATTTAGAGACATGAAACTGCAGGTGGAGTTGGAGTCAGGATTCATTAGATGTAGTAATCTGACCGTATCTAGTGACTTCCTGAACTCGGTTAGAGAAGGACAATTGTTGGATAATAGTTTGAACAAGGTTATGGAGCAATTGGGATCAGAAGGGGCAAAGGACTTCGCTTTGGGTAACGACGACATTTTGAGATTTCTGGGAAGAGTGTGTGTGCCAGATGATGTAGAGGTGAAAAGGCTGATCCTTGAGGAGGGGCACAAGAGTCGTCTTAGCTTGCATCCGGGCATGACTAAGATGTACCAGGACCTCAAGGAAAACTTCTGGTGGCAGGGTATGAAGAAGGATGTGGCACAATACGTGTCTGCCTGTTTGACCCGTCAGAAGGCAAAGGTGGAGCACCAGAGACCCAGTGGGATGATACAACCCCTGGAGATACCGGTGTGGAAATGTGATAGCATCTCGATGGACTTTGTAACCCATTTGCCACGAACTTTTAGAGGGCATGACACCATCTGGGTCATAGTGGACCGACTGACCAAGAGTGCACATTTCCTAGCAATGAACCTGAGGATGTCTATGGTAAAGCTGGCTCAGTTGTACATCAAGGAGATTGTGAGATTGCATGGGGTGCCTTCGAGCATTGTATCAGATAGAGATCCACGGTTCACGTCGTGATTTTGGCAAACCTTGCAGGGTGCTTTGGGAAGCAAACTCACGATGAGTTCAGCCTATCACCCGTAGACAGATGGTCAGTCTGAGAGGACGATCCAGTCCCTTGAGGACTTACTGCGGACATGCATACTAGATCATTTGGGGGCTTGGGACGAAGTGTTACCGTTGATTGAGTTCACGTACAATAATAGTTTCCGTGCGAGCATCGGGATGGCACCTTACGAGGCCCTTTATGGCCGGAAGTGTAGGACCCCTTTGTGTTGGTATCAGGATGGAGAGGCAGTGTTGGTTGGACCAGAGTTGTTGGAACAGACCACCGAGAAGGTGAGATTAGTAAGGGATAAAATGCAGGCTTCACAAAGCAGACAAAAGGCTTATGCAGACCGCAGGAGGAGACCCTTGGAATTCGAGGCTGGAGATCACGTGTTCTTGAGGGTGACCCGAACCACTGGTGTGGGAAGGGCTCTCCGCTCAAGAAAACTTTCTCCTAAGTTCCTTGGCCTTGCCTCTTCAGTTGGCAAATCTTCACCCGGTGTTCCACGTGTCGCAATTGAGGAAATATGTGTTTGATCCGGCTCACGTGTTGGAAGTTGAGGATATACAAATCAGGGAGGACCTCACAGTGGAAGTACCACCCATTGCTCTAAGGGATAGCAAGGTTGAGGAACGTCGAGGGAAAGTAGTCAGTCTTGTCAAAGTCATTTGGGATCGGAGGACAGGTGACTCCACTTGAGAATTAGAGGAGGACATGAGGAAATCACATCCACATCTATTCACCTAGTGAGTCTTCATTTTCGAGGTTGAAAATTTTCTTGTTGGGGAGAATGTAAGGCCCTATTTTCCTACCCTAGCATTTTAAGGGCTGCCTTGCGTCTGTTGGGCTTGAGGGTTGGCCCAAAGGTTAAAAACCATTCCTAGTTGCCCTAATCTGCACTTTCACTCTTGCAGAAGTATCAGCCGTCACCTTGCGCCTCCTGTACAGAATGCTCCACTAGGGTTCACTCTGAACCTTCTTCGAACCAACTCAAACCCAGCTCCTACTCCACGTAAGTATTTCTCAACTCACGATTCCTTTGTTATGGGCCTAGAACCACTGTTTGCCATTAGGGTTTGATAATAATTTGTCCCTGTCTCTACTTTTACCGTTCATTTAAGCTCCTTGGCCATCCTTAGGACCACCGTGTGCACTGTGTTCGTGTCGGAGTGTCCCGCTAGCTCGTGTCGGAGTGTCCTGTTACTTTGCTGTTAGTTCGTGTTTGTATAACTTGGTTGTCGTTGTATCTAATCTTGGTTGTGTGAAACCTTGTTTTGTTTCGCGTTTGTGGCTAATGAACGAGAAAACAGTGCCGAGTGCTGGTTTTCTCACCTAAGCGAGCTAGACTCGCCTAAGGGAGATTATCAGGTGCTCGCCACAGAATCTGCCACTCGAATTGTCGCCTAGGCGACTTGTGATCTTTTTGAGCGAGGGGTGCTCTCGCCTAGGCGAGAAGGGGCTCGCCTGAGCGAGACCCCGAAGAGCCCCATGTTCCATCGTCGCGCCCTCGCCTAGCCGAGCTGGGATTCGCCTGAGCGAGAGGATCCCTCTCGCCTGAGCGAGCCCTGTTAGCTTGGGCGAGGCAGCGGGCAGGTTTTGATGTTGTTGTTAAATGGTTCACTAATGTGTGGCTTGCTTATCTAACCCAAATGCTTTACTAGAAGGGTTATGTGATGATGGCATGATTAATGTGTACATTTGAAATGAAAATGGCATGTGATTGATGGAATATGAATGAGAAAACTTGAGTTGCATGAATTGTTGATTATACATGATATTTATGTTTTAGGAAATTATTGATTTATGGGTGGAACATGTTTAAAGCATGGGTAGGGCATAATTCCATGACTCTCGTAGTAAGAGATCTTGGTGGCGCCTCATCGGTTGGACGTAATTCCATGGGCCCTCTTAAGGGGAGTTCCTGGTGGTGCCTCGACAAAAGGACGTAATTCCACGGGGATTCGTGGTGGTGCCTCAGGGCCAGGGCGTAATTCCACGAAGGCCACGTGGTGGTGCCTCCTGTAAGGGTATAATTTCGCGAAGGCCTCGCGGTGACGCCTCAATTCTAGGACATAATTCCACTACCACGGGGTGGTGCCTTATTATGAATATCCGGATAGTCAAGTCTTGGGGGATCTTAGATGGTTTCGGTAACTTATGTGTGAATGTCGGTTATTCATGTTTGACTCTGAGATTGTATGTTGACTTGCGTGACATAGGATTTCTTTGCACTAGCTTACCCTGTTTGTTTGTTTAGTTGTCTTGTATGTGACTCGTCTCTTAATTGCGATGATCCTCAATTATGTTGATGTGAGCAGATAGTAGAGCATCTGGCAATGGGAATGATGCTAGGAGCGATACAGCTTGATGGACCGGACGGGCATCAGGCCCATTTTGGGGCCCATCGCTGAAGACTTTATTTGCTATATTTTCTTATCTGTACTACACTCGTATTGTTAGCTCACTAGTGTCCTTTACTCTAGGCCGTGTAGGACCTCCTTTATATTTCATGCTTATGTTGCGGTATAGTGTGCTTCATATTCCAAATCTTCGTACCCTCAGGATATTATGTATGTGACGTTTTATTTAATGAGCTTTATCTTTTATTTGGGACGTTACATCTATAACACTAGATTTCAATTAAAAATCATTTAAAATTTATGAAAAATTAAATAAAAAAATACTTTCTTTGTTTTTTAATTTAAAAGTTTTTGAAAATATTTCTGTATTTTTTATTTTTTTTACATTATTTTAACATAATTTTATTATAAGATTTTTATTTAATTCAGTTATTTTAAGTTTATAGAATCCGTTATTTTACGCTTTTGTTTTTCTTATCTTCTTTCTATAGTATAGTATTTCAATTATAAAACTTTAAAATTTTATCAAATTAAATAGGGAAGATAACATTTTCTATTTTTTAATTTGAAATGCTTTTAAAATATATATATATATATATATATATATATGGTTGAATATTTCACATTTTTTTCAATATAATTATATTACAATATTTTTATTGAATTATATTTTTTACTTTCAAACAATATAATTTTACTTTTTTACAATATTATTTTATTTTTTTCAATAATACTAGATTTCAATTATAAAACTGAAAAATTTCATTAAAATAATTAAAAAAATATAATTTGAAAATATTTCTATGATTTCTAATTTTTCTATTATTTTTTAACATTTTTCATTCAAAATGTACCGATGCTAATGTACCAACGTTATTTTACTAATTCTTTCTTATCTTCTTTCTATAATACAGGAATTTAATTACAAAACTTAAAAATCTTATCAAATAAAATAATAAAGGTAACTTTTTTATTTTTTAATTTAAAATATTTATCTATTGTTAACTTTTTCACAATTTTTTCGTATAATTCTAGCGTAAGATTTTGACTCAATTATATTATTATTTTTCATTTTTTAGAAAACGCTTTTTTCTAATCTTTTATTTATTTATTTTTCTTCTATATCAAATGATTTCAATTAGAAAATTTTAAAATTCAATCAAATTAAATAAAAAACTACTTCTCTTTATTTTCTAATTTAAGTTGTTTTAAAAATATTTATGTATTTTGAATTTTGTTTTCAGTTTTTCAATATAATTCCATTATAGAATTCTTGTTTAATTCTAATATTTTTATCTTTTAGAAAATGTTATTTTTCGATAGTAGAGTATTTTAATTAGAAATCACTAAAATTTTATGAAATTAAATAATCAAGATAATTTTTTATTTTTGAATTTAAAATATTTTAAAAACATTTCTATATTTTTAATTTGTTTTTATTTTTTTCAATTTAATTCTATTATATATATATATATATATATATATATATATATATATATTAAATATATTTTTTTTAGATAAAAGATTTTTTTCTTTCAAGATATAACAAGTTATTCTTTTAGAAATGTAAAAAGATAAAAGATATAAGTAGAAGATAAAATTCAATCAATATAATGCAATAACGTCACTCTATAAATTAAGGTATCATTGGAGCATTGATACATTGATGTTTTTTTTTCTCTTCTAAATTTTACTTGAGTTAAAGTTTTCAATTATCGGTCATTCAAAATGCTACGAGCTTTCATCTCAAGTGGCCCTTCCAGATCAAAGAACTATCCAAGCAAACTTAATGTTCGGGTATTCATAGCATGCTTCGTAGCTGCATTTGGAGGATTAGTGTTTGGCTACGACCTTGACATATCTTGTATACATTTTCATATATATTTTGGAACATGTTTTTTTACATCTTATCATTATAGTTTTGGTTACAAATGAGATAAATATGTGTAGGTGGTGTAACTTCTATGGATCCGTTTCTTAAGAAATTCTTTCCTGAAGTGTATGTAAAGGAGAACAATATGTTAGTTTTGAAATGGTTGAAAAGCCAAGAAGGGGGGAGGGGTCGAAAATCACAACTTTTATAGTCAAACTGTTACGAAATTCAACAGGTTGATTTTCAAATCAATCGGTTGATTTCACTTGACTTAAGTGAAATCAATCGATTAAAAACTAAATCAACTGATTGAATTTGTTGTAGTTTAAGACTATTGTAGCCAACCTTTTAACTTGTTAAAAAGTCATTCAACAGATTAAAAGAGTCATTTTAACCTATTGAAAAACCATTCAACAGATTAAAAACACAATAAAGACTAAACTACATCTAATTAATGCTTTAAGGTCTACAACATGAATTACAAACTACAAAAACACTTTCTTAATGATGTAACTACATGGAGAGCACACGTTTCAGCCTTGATCACCATGGATATCATCAAATCTCCTTTCCTTCATCAATGTAGGCTTCATTTCAATGGTAATGACTTCAAGATAGTTCAATAGAGCTTCATTCAATCTTCATCAAATCTTCAAGAAGCAAACCACCTTGGCTTCTCATGTCAACAATCTCCCCCTGATTTGATGAAGCCAACCTCTATTTCCTTTCATCTATCTTCTTCTATCTTTCATTACAAATGCTTCCATTTGTTGGATACCAATTGATGCTTCCATTTGTTGGATACCAATTGATGCTTCCATTTGTTGGATACCAATTGATGAAGTGATACCTTAGCTTGAAGCTTGTGAACCTGAAATAAATTTTACAGTAGTAATTCGCACAAGCTAGCAAGTATACAAATGTGATCATGCTCCCCCTATCAATAATATGGGTTCAAATTTAGATTTGATTATTGATTCCAAGTTTAATGCTTAGTTCCATGTGATCAATTATCCATTTTCCAATTTTTTAATTTTTCTCCCTGTTGGATTCATCAAACAGAACAAATGCATAAAGATAACAAGCATTGCATTTCGTTTCATTAATACTGGAAGGGAATACAGCCAACAGAAACTAAAAATAGAAAACAGATGCATAAAGCTGATACAATCAACCGACTGAAATGAAAAACAACCAACTGAAACAGACAGAACTCAAACTGAAAAATCACAAACACAAGGATGCAATGCATGATCCTAAACAACCACCACACTCAGTTATCCTGAGGATCATTTATGGTCTGGAATGAGTGGAGCATATCAAGGATGTCATGGATTTGGCCATCTAATGCATTGAACCTCTCATTGCAATAGTTGTGATGTTCATGTTGAGACACATTGAGCTCATGCAGCTGGTTCAACATCATCCTCTCAAAATGTGAGTACACAGGGTCTCTATCCTCTAAAGGGTTGTAGGGAATCAAGTCCATAGGTCCAACAGTTGGTTCTTCCTTATGATTTGCACCACTTGGACCAGCTTCATGGTCATGTGCACCATTAACAACAGCTCCAGTAGTTGTCCATCCATTTCCCACCTTGATAAAGCCCATTTTGTGCAGATTTTGGTTGGAGGTATGGTTCAATAGTCCAGTTGACTCCTCTAGCTCATCCTCTACATCAATACCAAAGTATTCAATGAATTTAGACACCAAAACCACATATGGAAGCCTAAAATCCGTGAGCCTCTTGGCCTTGAACATGTGATCACGAAACACATAGATCCAATCCACTTGAATGTTATGTTGAATGCAGTACATGAGTATCAAATCTCCCTCATTCAATGTTGAATGGTTGCTACCACGTGGAACAAGGATTTTTGTGACAATCATACCAAGTAACCTTTGATCCACCTTGAGACCACCAACATGGAAGTGTTTGATTTCAGCAATAGGATTTCTCAAGCATTGGCCATAGTATTGCATCTTGTTGAATTCTGGAACAGCCCCAGTTTCACCTTTTCTCACTTGCACACCCCTTGGTTTGAGTCCAACCACATCTTTCCAAGCTCTCTTGTTGATCTCCATTTGAACACCCTTGATGCTGGACAGTAGGACATCATTTTTGAACTCCAAGTTGGTGAAAAACACCTTCACCAAGTCTGGATATATTTTCCCTGAAAGTTCAAGGAAGGACTTCAACTTTTGATGCTTTAGTTGTTGGAATAGGCTCTCAAAGCCTTCAGCCCTTAGCCAAGAGAACCTCAACACCTTAGGGATGCTGATCTGCTTCCTATTCATTTCAATGAGGAACACCTGAATGTTGTCCTCATGATCCTCAAACCATGCTTCAATTCTCCCATGGCTTTCATGATTTGGAGACCTTGGAGTAGGAGGAGTGGAGTGCTCATCATCAGATTGGGTAGCTCTTTGGGAACGACGAGGCATGATGAGTGTTGGTATGGCTGTTTCTAAGAGATGTATGATGCAAATGCAGCAATACAAGTGCAGTATTTATAATTCAACAAACTGATTTTTTGAAACAGTTGATTAAATGGTGCAGATTTTTCTAATTAATTCGTTTTATGTTACCCAAATCAATTTAATGCAGTCCAAAATAGTGTCTCGTGCATTCATGATGTTTTCAATGTGTTTTTATGAGAGAATCAATCAGTTCAGATCATGTGAGCTGCATGCACATTGGAATTGTACACTAGAATGCTTTTTGGTGAAACAATTCAGTAAAAGTAACACATGGCAGTTAAGAGCAGATAGTACCTGACAAAAAAATGCTTTCTTTGAATGGGTCAACTTAACAATTCAATTCGTGAGTAAAAGCACAGTTTAAGTAAAATTAACACGTTGAAAAAAATATCAGTCGACTAAAATAACATCACAGATTAAAAACATAATCTGGTTAAGTAAAATCAGCTAACTGATTTTGAAAATCAATCGATTGAAAATCGTGAAATTTAACTTCATTTTTCCAGATTCAGTTTTAATGAAATCAACATACTGAATTATCAAAATAGCATATTAAAAATCATAGCAGATCAATTTTTCATCATCCAGTGGCAGTTTAAGTGAAATAAACATGTTGAAATACAGAAACAACAGGTTGGCAGATCATGAATTGTGCAAACAGAGGAAGATTTAAGTAAAATCAACACGTTGAAATACAAAATCAACAGGTTGACTATGACAATTTTAACTTTTGCATACAACAGCGAATTTTTATGAAACCAATGCATGAGTACATAAGATTAACATGCTACAAACACATCAGACCACATTCTTGATGTCTAAAATGCCTAGTTCAGTTCTTAGCTTGTTAAACCTATCTCTAGCCAATGGTTTTGTAAACAAATCCGCCAATTGATTTTCAGTTTTAACAAATTTGATTTCACAATCTCCCTTTTGAACATGATCACGAATGAAATGATGCCTAATCTCTATATGCTTGGTTTTAGAATGTTGTATTGGATTCTTGGTTAAGTTGATTGCACTAGTATTATCACAATACAAAGGTACCTTGCTTAGCCTTACACCATAGTCCAAAAGTTGATGTTTCAACCATATGATTTGTGCACAACCATGTCCAGCAGCAATATATTCAGCTTCAGCTGTGGAAAGTGCCACACAAGCTTGCTTTTTGCTATTCCATGAGATTAGAC
>Ga0214545_1003626_pt1 | contig 29338 bp, 13 predicted proteins | sample CNSS4metaG_FD_160064 | JGI IMG/M metagenome (GOLD analysis project Ga0214545, IMG submission 160064) | Root nodule microbial communities from cowpea collected in UCLA plant growth center, Los Angeles, California, USA - CNSS4 | ecosystem: Host-associated > Plants > Roots > Nodule | place: USA...
TTCACGACCTCTCTATCCGTTATGGACCCATCATGCACCTTTTCCTCGGTTCAGTCCCTTGTGTGGTGGCTTCAACCGCAGAAGCCGCCAAAGAGTTCCTCAAAACTCACGAATCCTCCTTCTCCAACCGCCTTGCTCAAACCGTCGCCATTGAGGCCTTAACCTACGGCTTCCAAGACTTTTTCTTCGCACCTGACGGACCCTATTGGAAGTTCATGAAGAAACTGTGCATGTCTGAACTTCTCGGTGGCCACATGTTAGAGCAGCTCCTTCCGGTGAGACAGCAAGAGAGCAAGAGGTTCATCCAACGCCTGCTCCAAAAAGGGGTGGCTGGTGAGGCCGTGGATTTTGGAGGAGAGTTGATGACACTCTCCAATAACACCGTCTCCATAATGACTGTGGGTCACACCAGTACTGAAAACGAGAAGGACGGTGAAGAGATGAGAAAGCTGGTGGCGGATTCCGCAGAGCTCGTGGGGAAGTTCAACATATCGGACTTCATTTGGTTCTTGAAGCGTTTCGATTTGCAGGGATTCAACGTGAGGCTCAAGAAAACTCGGGACAGGTTTGATGCTGTGTTGGACAGAATCATAAGGCAGCGTGAAGAGGAAAGAAGGAACAAGAAAGAAACCGGTGGAACACGTCCGTTTAAGGATATGCTTGATGTTTTGTTGGACATCTTCGAAGATGAGAGTTCTGAAATGAAACTAAACAAAGAGAACATTAAGGCCTTCATCCTGGTAAGTCAATGAAGGAAGTATATGCAGTTTTTTCATGCTTAATACCTTGTTATTTTTGTCTGATTCTCGGAATATCATATGACTTGATATATCAACGATTCTTTGGATATCAGAATTGTTATATATTATCTCTGTTTTGATCATTTTCTCTCATTAGCCTCGTCACCTTTCTGACTCAGGTTATGGATATAGTTTAATAAGTAGATTACCAGAAATAGTATGATTATTTATGACTAAGAATTCCTTTCATTCTTGATTTCCTTTCATGCAAACTGACATGTGTGTTTATAATGACAATATTTAGGACATATTTGTTGCTGGGACTGACACGACATCAATAACCATAGAATGGGCTCTGTCAGAGTTAATAAACCATCCACATGTGTTGGAGAAGGCAAGGCTAGAAATAGATGCAGTTGTTGGAAAGAGTAGAATCGTAGAAGAATCAGACATTAAGAACCTTCCTTACCTGCAAGCCATTGTTAAAGAAACACTTAGGCTTCACCCACCTGGTCCATTACTCACTAGAGAGTCATCAACAAGTGAAGTGGTGTGTGGGTATAATATTCCACCCAAAACTCGATTATTTATCAACATTTGGGCTATTGGCAGAGACCCCAATCAGTGGAAAAACCCTCTTGAGTTCATGCCAGAGAGGTTTATTGATGAAAATGGGCGTAGTGAATTTGATGTTAGGGGACAAAGTTATAATCTTCTTCCTTTTGGAAGTGGGAGAAGAAGGTGCCCCGGTATTTCTCTAGCATTACATGTTGTGCATGTGAATCTAGGTGCACTGATTCAGTGTTTCCAGTTAAAGGTTAATGGTGGAGATGGCAAGGTGGACATGGAAGAAAAACCTGGCCTCACTCTTCCAAGGGCTCACCCCTTAATCTGTGTCCCTGTTCCAAGGCTTAACCCATTCCCTGCTATGTGACTTTCTTAAAAGAAACATTATTTTTCATATGATGTTATGTCAAAGATACAAATACTGTCTGTGATACGCAAAAATTACAAAAGGAAATAGATTCTATGACATGTACAAGAGAAAGTGATACCGATCAAAAATGTAAGAAATAAGTTGGCATGCCCATCATGTTTTTCCCCACCATTTGGTACAATTTCTTTTTCAATTTATTAAAAAATTCGAAAATATTAAGTCCCGTGTCGAATTAGATCTTATTTATTTATTTTACGAATGTTATGTCGCTATAATTATGCTTACACGTTGTTTTTTATTTTTTTTCTCAAAATTAAAGAAATCATATAAATGTTGAATTTTTTTCATTATTTTGTATTCTTTTAAATATATAATCCATATGGTCGCTACCCTAATAATGAAATTATACATATTAAAAATGGCATTCAGTCAACCTCAACTTGCAAGGCTTCCAAAAGCCATTAAAATAAAAACGTATTTCACAAGGAAACAAGACAACAACAAGTACAACATTTTTCACAAGGGTTAATGGTATTGGTCTTGGTGTTGATAAAACTGATTGTGATTAAATGAACCGTCACAAAATCTCAAAAGCATTCCCCACATCCACAGTACGATCACTCAGAGCAAACACATATTATAAAATCGAAACATGATTATTTGACACCCACATTTTTCTCTATAAGAATAATAAAGTAATTTAATGGAGAGATGAAAAGAAAAAGAAAAAAAAAAAGACTGCGGGTTCAATTCTTTTTTAATAGTTTGACAAAATAAAATTGATTTTTTAGCTTTAGAAAACAAATACAAAAAATTATAATGGATTTATTTTTTTATTAAAAAAACTAACAATTAATATTTATTGATAAAAAAATTAACTATAAAAAACAATGTAAGAAAGAGAATATTTCACTTTATTTAAAATTATTCTAGACTTACTCAACTTTTTTCTAATTTCTATTTATATTTTCTTTAATTTTGTAATTTTTATTTTATTTCTACTCTTTCTTGATTTTTTTTCTTGTTTTTATTTTTGGAGTGATTCATTTAACAGTTTAAGGTGACTTCTTACTGAATTAATGTCTCCAAATATGATTTGTGATTTAAGAATGATATTAGCATTTTGTCTTAACATCTAATATTAAAGATTTTTTTTCCTTAACTGAATCAATTCATATAACCTCATCAAGTGACTTTTGGTCAATGAATTTTTCAATGTTACTAACATTCTTTATACAATTTTGGGATATTAACTTTTTTTTTTCTTCACTTAAATTTGTCTCGCATATGAAAATCATTAATGACTAGCAAAAAAAACTGAAAGTAAACAATTGAAAATTTACAAAGACTTAGTATGAACACCAAACAAACTTTGTTTTGTTTTATATGTATTAAAAAAAAATCGGTCAATGATTGTTCCTTTTTCTCTCTTTCTATAATTGATAAAGAAGAAGTTTTAATAATTAATTTTTTAAACTAAATTATACGAACAGGAGTAAAATATTATTAATATTCTCTGATGCAAGTCATAAAGTTGATTCATCAATGTAAAAGAAACGTACGACCCATAGATTCAAGATTTCTTTTACTTTTGAAGCTTCCAAACTCCTAATGGACCTTTTTTTATTGTGTTCACCATCTTCCATTCCAATTGTTTTTTTTTTTCGTTTATTTATTTATTTATTTATTTAGATTGTGTTGTTATTAAACTCAAATGTCCACGTACGTGTTTTTTACATAGAATTTATTAGAGGTATGCATTGTGATGATTTTTAAATTCTGCAAAGTCTAGTTTCAAGGAATTATTATCAAACCATATATACAATGTAATTCTCCTCCGTGTCTAGTCTAGTGACTAGGACTTCTTACGACTCTCACCATAATAGTCACTCTACTCTATTTTACTACGACTGATTATTAGAGTTCATGATACCCCCTTACTGACATCTCTTATGTGAAGACATACACTAAAGAAATCACCACAAAAAAAATTATCCTTGAAATTCCTCAAACACTATCAGCATACACCTCATAAAGAAACTATCGAAGTCATGAGCATCAATAATATCAATCATCATAACCACAGGGAAAATCGTTGAAAAACAACAAAACCAACACAGGATTGGCGCTCAAAGGTGGCACTCAGGGCCATTCTTCTTGTAAAAGGCAGCGCTCAGTGGCACTTTCTGACGCTAAGCGTCTTGGAGCTAAAATATTGTAGACCTACAGTGCAAAGATCTCAGCAGTGTTCTTCTACAGTACAAAGGCCAATCAGTGTTGTATTAGATATCAACAAGTGGATTTTGTGATTTTGAGAGAACTTGGACCTGTTTAGTTGCTTAAATTGGTATTCCCTCTTAGCAAATTAGTTCAAAACAATTTTAAGGCATGGGAGTTTTTACCAATTTGCTCAATTGCTCAAATTCTAAATTCTCCTGTACAACACAAAATCCAAAAAAAAATCACTCAAGCATAAATCAATCATCAAATTTATTAAACTCAGACACACAAAAAACAACTAGCTTCTCTTACTTGAACATGCAGTTCACAAGAGCCAAATAGCTCTAAAAACTTTAAACTACCTCCAACCACACATGATACTCTATCTACACATAGAAACATTATAAGAACGATCAAGATTTACCGTTATGATCACTGATCAACAAAGACTCATATACAAGATTAAAAAGACACATCCAAAAGGGAAAAAATCTCACATGCAACAGAAACAAAAGAAGACCAAGTAAAAAGGTTGAAACTTAACTTATTGATCGATCCAGACTGAAAAAATCTCTGCGAGGATCACTCCTACTGTCTCAAATTTTTAATCAGACGAATAGAGAAAGAGAATTCTTAGAGAGATTATGTGTTTTAGAATAAAGAAACTTATATTTTTATTAAAATATTTTAATATTAAAATAATTGAGTCTGCTTATTTATAAACCACTCTTACTTCTAAAATGTTATTTTCTAAAATTTTACCAAAAGAACTTATCATCAATTTAAAAAAATAAAAAAGATTGCAAAATTTATAATCTCAACAATAGATAAAAACTACAAATGTGAAATTATAAATGTAATACTAAATAACACCATCCAAGTAAACATATTTTAAAAAGATTATCTTAATCTTTTTTTTTTCCTTTTTATCTTATCTTAACATGAAACCTTTCTCTTCTCCTTCCTCTTTGTCTATAACTAAAATAACATATATTTTCTGCTAATTTTCTTTTAAAAATTTTTTCTTAAAAAATACTTATAATTTTTATTATGAATAATAATTTATAAGAAATTGTTACAATTTTTTTTACAAAATATCATGCACAAAACATTTTTTTCAAAAGAAATTATAAAAATTATTTATGAATTTTATAATTTTGTAAAAAATAATTATTTATAAAAGAATAGTAACTAATTAAAAATAGTAAAAAAATAATTGTGACAAAACTTTATAACCAATTTAGAAGAAAAATCACATGAAAATTTTTAGTAGACATAAGTTATATCCAAGTCAACCAACCACTTCAGCATCAATCTTATCATCTTATATGTACTTAATTGGTTTGTCTTTAATTATTACATTAAATTGTGATTATAAATAATTTTAAAGTATGTTTGTCATTAACAACTCCCTTAATTTATATTAATAACTACCGACTAATCAACTTTATTCTTTTGTCGTCAACAACAAGATTAAAGAATAAACTTGATAAGATGAATAGTAAACTTAAACTGCACCTTCAGGAAGAATAAAGGGATTTTTTTTTTCAAATTTACTCCTTTTTTTACTTCCACAATTTTATAATAGTCATGAGTTCTCGTCCCTTGAATTGAAATATCAAACCAATTATATTAAATAAAAACTAACCTTTTTTTTGTGAGATTCACTAAAGAATCCCATCTTCAGAATCTCTTACAAGAACATCATAATAATTGATTCAAATTTCACCAAAAGCACAAACATGAAAATGGAAATAGCCTCAGTTATATAGAAAAAATCTTAAAAAAAATATATGAATAAATATAATACAAAAAAATATTTAAATAAGACATATGATAAAAAATAACATAAATCTAGAGGAGTGTGAATCCCACGTCTCATTTTCTTTGACCCAAATTTGAGGAGTCCTTGTACTCATCTTAAAGTTAATGTATAACATTTTAAAATGTCATATGAAATCATTTAAATGACAATATCACATGCTTCAGTTATTAAATACTATAAAATAATTGATAAGTGAAATCCGCATGCTATGTGTTGGAATTATATTTTATCATATGTTTATAGTTATATATTGTTTTTATATATATATATATATATATATATATATATATATATATATATATATATATATATAACATTAATCTTATCGATAAAATATTTGACACTATTTTTTTAAGGTGAATTTTTTTTTTATTGTATATTTTTTCTCAGTGTATAATGATTCCTTTCTAGTTATAATTATGCGATTAGTTTCGATGACTCTTTTTTGTTATGATTATACAGTCAGTCACTTAAAACTATCGACTTTGATACTACTACTGATTTATATTTTATCATATGGATTATGGTTATGATTATAAATTTTGATTTTATACATATGACATTGATCTTACACATATAAAATATTTAATACTACTATTATCTCAAAAATCTTAAAACAATAAAATTATGATTGTTTATTTTTATATAGTATTTATTTTATCTATAAAATACCAACTTTTTCGCTCTTACTTAGAATATTTTCAACATTATGATATATTAACCATAATTATGAAAAGAGGTTAAAGAATGTATTTGTAGTAGTAGTACAGAACAATCTTTCCACACAACAAAGATGAATTTTGCGAATCTTGGAAGATGGGCTCGTCTGAGGTCTATGCTGATGAAGACGAACACACGTTCACTTCTCAGTCCCCTAGACACTGTGAGAAGAGAAGAAACTGGATTCGATTTCAAAGCTTACATGCAGCAAAAGGTTAACACAGTGAACCGAGCCTTGGACGCTGCCATTGAACTGAAGGAGCCCAAGAAGATCCACGAAGCCATGCGCTACACGCTCCTCGCCAGCGGCTAGAGGATCCGCCCGGTGCTATGCATCGCCGCCTGCGAGCTCGTCGGAGGAATAGATAACGCCGCCGTCCCCGCCGCATGCGCGGTCGAGATGGTCCACGCCATGTCGCTTATCCACGACGACTTGCCCAGCATTGACAACGATGACCTCCGGCGAGGGAAGCCGGCGTGCCACAAGGTCTTCGGCGAGAACGTGGCGATCCTCGCAGGCGATGCGCTGCTGGCGTGCGCGTTCGAGCACTTGGCGGCGTCGACGAAGGGCGTGTCTCCCACGCGCGTGGTTCGCGCGACAGTGGAGTTGGCGAAATCAGCCGGCGCGGAAGGCGTTGCGGGGGGACAAGTGATGGATGTGAGCTCGGAAGGGTTGTCGAGTGAGGTGGGTTTGGAGAGGGTGGAACTCATTCACCTTCGGAAATCGGCGGCGTTGTTGGAAGGTGCGGTTGTGTTGGGAGCAATAGTGGGGGGTGGGTCGGACGAGGAAGTTGAGAGGTTAAGGATGTTTGGTCGGTGTGTTGGATTGATGGGTCAGATTGTGAATGATATTTTGGATGTTACCAAATCGACGGCGGAGTTGGGGAAGACGACGGGGAAGGACTTGGTGGTTGATAAACTCACATATCCCAAGGTTTTGGGGATGGATAAGTCTAAGGAGATTGCTCAGAAATTGGTGGAGGATTCCAAGGAAATTTTGGCTGGGTTTGATACCCCAAAGGCAGCTCCACTTTGTGCTGTAACTAATTACATTGCAGGCAAAATTAATTAGGAAAACATGTAACTCAATCGTAACCTGATGATTATAATATTTTTCGAAAGAATATTAGTATTTTAATATCATATTTATTTTAGGCTTAAATATCTTTTTCGTCTTCGTTTCCGTAGTACTTTGACAAAATGTTTAAAATACTCCTTATTTTTAACAAATGTTTAAAATGATCATTATTTTCATAATTCGTATTTTATTTGGTCTTTTTCTGTGACGTCGTTTCAATCAGTAACGGAACATTGTACAGGTGACACTATTTGTATTACGTTGCATTAGAGTATGTTAAGTGTACTGTACATATGGCTAATACAAATAAATGACACTTGTACATTGATCCGTTACTGATTTAAACGACGTCACAGAAAATGATCAAATAAAACACGAATTGCGAAAATAAGGATCATTTTAAACATTCGATCAAAATGATGACCATTTTAAACATTTTGTTAAAATGAGGACCATCCACAACAAACACTACGAAAATGATGACGAAAAAGGTATTTAAACCTTTATTTTACTATTATTTACTATTTGACATTGTTTATTGTTATTATTATTCATTTTTTTTGTCTTTTAAAAATATAAAAATTATCTTTTATGAAAATTATTTTGTCTTTATAAAAATTGTCAAATAAGTGTTAAATTATGTCAAATATTTTTTTCCTTTTCAAAATTTAATTATCAACTTTTAATAAATTGTTTATTCTTTTAACATTTAACTTGCAATTACAGATGACAACGCATGGAGTTGGAATGAGTTTTGCTATTCCATATTTATCTTCATCTAAAAAATTCATCATCATTATCATATTCAAATCCAATGAATATCAAACTTTTGTTTCATTTTCATCCCCAAGATAACATATATATACTTGTACTCATACCCGTATCCGCTTTCTTACTATTTCGATATTAATTAATTAATTTTTATAAAATAATAAAAAATTACGGCAAAGAAAACATAATATTATCAAATATGTAATATTAAGATGAGAGTTGTTTCTTCAATAACAAATATTTATAAAAAAAAATTATATTATAATTACATACATTTCAAATTAAAATACCAAATAAAATTTCATGAGAACTAAAACATATATTAAATTTGCAAACATTAATGAATTGTAGTTGATAAATTTTATTTTCTTAAAAAGATATAAAAGGAAACTACAAATATTCACTTTAAAATATATGTTAAATGCATGCTTATTTCAATTTTTTAAATTCTAATGAATATTTTTTTTATACACTATTAAAAGTTATAATAAATCACTTGATTCAAATAACACAAAAAATAAATATTAAACTACAAATAATAAATGTTAACATATACATTGTATCTTTTGAACTTCAATATATGTTGGATGGTGATAAAAAGAAATTTATGAAAATTATATTAAAATTTTATATTATAATAAATAAAATTTATTTATACAATTATAATGACAAAATCACAATATGATAATGAGTTAAAATAATTAAAATATAATTCTATAAAATATATCAAAATAGTATTTTACATTATAAAAATAAAAATATTAAAAAATTATCAAATGTGTATCTTATAAATAAATTCATAGACCATTGAATGAAATCACACAAAGAAAAATAAATATATAATTAAGGACGTGATAAAATGAAAAATATTTTAGTGATCTAAAAAAACTTTTCAAATATCAACATGGTGAGAGATAACAAAAATTATTTTAGTGAAACAAAATAGTTCTTCAAATAAAAAAATAATAATAATAATAGACTAAAAAGATAACTTTTTTTATATTACATAATAAATTAAAGATTTATGCAATTGAACATTTGAGAATGTTAAATATTTTCACATGAAAAGAAAATATATAATAAATAAAAATATTAAAATAAATAGAATATTCAAATGTGAGACTTGTATTCAATGACAAACAAAGTAGTTATATAATTAGAATAATTAAGAAAAAAAAAAGACAACTAAGAAAATTAACCCATCAAAGTATGGAACAAGTACACATCTCTTTGTTTAACACTCATTCAAATTGTATGTATCAACCAAAATTTCAATATTAACCAACGATTATATCAACAACAATCCAATACAGAAATACACGTCTTGATTGAAACCCACAAAAAAAATCACATTTTGAATTTGGTATAATTATTGATTTAATCCTCTAATTTTGTTGGTTTAGTTCATTTTGGTCTTCTTATTATTTTTTTGGTTCAATTTAGTTCTTCAATTATTTAAAAATATTCAATTTAGTCATTTCCATTGCCACGTGTCAGTTGCATTTTAATTTTTGTTAATGTTTTTTTTTTAATATTTAAACTGTCACTTGGTAATGATATTGGTTGTTTTCAATTTAGTCCTCTATTTAAATTTTTGATTCAATTTAATCTATGTTTTCTAAAACGATATAAGTTTGTTCTCTTCAATTTGAGAACAAATTAGAACAAATTAGAATAAGCTTAATTACAACTTATATATACATGTTAAAATATTTTTCTTACAATTTATACATCAAATTACTCCACCTAAATATTTAAATTATTTTATTTTTTACAATTTTAAAATTTTCAAATGTAACAAATTATAAGTGTAAAAATGAAAAAAAATAAAATAAATTGAGTATTTAGGTTGAGTGATTTAATGTATAAATTCCAAAAAAATATTTTAACATGTGTAGATAAATTGTAATTAACCTTAATTACTAATTTGTTTTCAAATATGATAGGACTAAATTGGATCGTTTTGAGGAATAAAGGGACTAAATTCAATTAAAATTTAAATAGAAGATTAAATTGAAAATAATCATTATTACTATCATGTAACACAACTCTAACTTGACACATGACATTTTATATATTTAAAAAAATTTAAAATTTCATGAATTTATATATGACATGCATGATAAAGTACATTAAATAGTTCGTTTTAGGAATTGGCGACTTACCCATTCAATGACTTTAGCACCGGACGTTCCCAGAATGGATAGTGTACTTTCGGGTCGGGTGAATTCAAAATATAGACGCCTATTGGCATTCCAACCTTTCTTCTCCTTTCAGGGCCTAGGATACAGTGTTAACGTCAACCCAACAGAAATGATTAAACAAAACTTTTTAAAATAATTGTAGGACTAAATTGAAATAAAAAATAATAAGGTAAATATGAACTTTTACTTCAAATTTAAACTGTTCAATTAAAAAAGAGAGTCAAATAAGCTACAAAAAAGTGTAATTGTACTTTTTTATATCAAATTTCAATAACATGATTGACATATTTTTTTTTATTAGTGAGTTAATTTATCATACACATATATAATGATTTGTAAAACGAATTAGGATAATCTTCTTTAAACCCGTGATAGATCTTGACCAAGAGTTTTGTAGGAGTCAGAATAATATAATTATTTAATTATTTTATTGGATCATTAGTATGACGCTTTAAAAAATGACTCTTCTATAAAATAATTGGATGGTTAGATCGGATCATTAGTATAATGCTTTAAAAGATGTGAAGAAGTATAATTTATCTTGTTTTCATCTTCACGTATAGTTTATCTTTTATCACTTTTACAAAATGAATCTATTATTTTATTCTTCATCGATATACTTTCTTTTTAAATATATTAAAAAAAAATTATCATAATCTAATAAAAGATTGATAGACATAATTATTAGAAGAAAAATATATTATAATCAAGTCACAATTAAAACTCGGTTATAAAAAAAAACACATAATACATTATTTTTTTTTCTTTTATAATCAAATAAAATGAGTATATAAAATGCTCATGAGATAAAAAAATATTTTCAATAACTATTAAACTAATATTTCATCATCAAGTGAGAGAATAGAGAGTTACATTTTTTTATTTGAGAAATGAAGAAAACAAATGAGAAATGAAAACAAAAATAATGAGTATGTGTTTAACTTCATTTTTTTAAAAAAAAAAAACATATCAGAGTGAGAGATGAGTTGTGAAAAAATTAAGAAAGACAATGACGGAAGAAAATAAAAAATATTTTAATAAATGTTTGGTTTAATTACTTATTTGGTTCCTGTTTCCAAAAATGTCAAGTTGGTGCTCCAATGTTTTAATCTCAATTTAATTTTAATTTCTTAGTCACAATTCGATATTTTTAGATGAAAATAGAAACCAAAAGAATAATTAAAGATAAATATTTTTATTTTTTCTTATATTTGATTTTATGTTTTATTATTTATTAACATTACATGTTGTATTTTATAAAAGAAATAAAAAAACAATTTAATTTTAATCAATTTCTAAAATATACTATTTATAATTTTAAAATTTTCAAAATTTTTAAATATTTATATAATTTTGAAAAAGATAAAAAATATTTGGAGGGCAATGGCTCTCCGGACTCCCATGGTGCTCCACCACTGCTTTGAACATGTCTAAAAAAAAAACTAAATAACAATTAATTATCTATATTCCAAAAGAAATAAAATGTGTTTTAAGGATAACAACTTACATAAATTAATATGCACAAATGATTTGGGCTAACATGTTTTATATATATATATATATATATATATATATATATATATATATATATATTCACCCTTCTTATTTGTGTTAAATTAAATATTTAGTTTTATTTCTTTATAATTATTATCCTTTTCAAAAATTATTTTTTTAGTTTCAATTTCGTATAAATTTTAAAGTTAATTTCAAAATTTTAGAAATATTTCATAAAAGTATTTATACAAAAAGTAAATTTTGTTTCAATTTAAAGAGAGACAATATTACTTAATTTTTTACAAAAAAATTGGACTAAATTGAATTTAAAAAACAAAATATAAGGACCAAATTGAGATTATGTTCACGTCATATGCTATTGTCATGTCACATTGATTGTGCCACGTGACACATCTGTGAAGTGACACATTACAAAAAATCATTTAAAAAAAAAAAATAAAAATTCACATGTGACATTAACTTTAATACCATTTATACACTACTAACCAAAAAAGACCAAATCAAATCACTTTTAAAAATGTTCAGACCAAATTGAATCATTTTAAAAAAATCATGACGAAATTGAGAAAAAAAATTGGAAAAACAGATTCAACACTTTTTGAGCAAAAACAAGTAAAAAAAATAATTAAACCTAATAATAGATATTTAAAGACTTGTCACAACAAAATAAATTAATAGTTTCAAATAATAACAATCCCACATTTTAAAGACTTGTTAGTAAATTAAATATAGATTAAAAAGTAAACTTCCTAATATCTTATTTTCTTATATTATATAATAATAGATATTTAGAGATATGGTCAACAAAATAAATGAAAGAATAAATTAATAATTCCAAATCACTAAAAACCTAATATTTTGGACATTTATTAATAAAATAAACACGAATAAAAAAACTAAATTTAAAATATTAATAGATATAATAAATATAATAGATAATATAATATTAAACAATGACAATTTGCAATTTTAGTTATCACTGAAAAAATAATGTTTTTAATTATTTTATTTAAGCAAAGAATCTTCATTTTTCTTAACTTCACATCCCTTTTAATTTAACGTTTTCAATATTTTTAGTCGTCGTTGAAATTTTAAGACTTTTTATAAAAGAAAACTGTATTAAAAATATAAATTACTCACCGTAAACCTAATATATATATCATTTTCGTATATATATATATATATATATATATATATATATATATATATATATATATATATATATAATCAAAGAACAAAAAACAGTCTCAAACCTAGTTGCAAGAAATACTAACTCAAATTCTTTAAGATATGGATTGAATTGGATTAGATATAATTTTTATATAGCAATTATTTGATTCCAACTAGATATTCTCAGGTTTAAACAAGATAACTATAAACAAATCTTAAAAAGTCAGTTGTAGTTCTAACCCACCTCTGCCCACAGTTTTATATTTTCTCCACAAAAACAAGACAATTTTGTTTGGTCCGCTTTTGCTTTTCTGCCTCTCACAGAGCATCCATATCTCTTCTCTCTGAATCTCCCTTTATTCGATCCCGACACAATTACAATCTCCCTTACTTCTTCTTCCTCAAAATTTCTCTTGCTGCCAATAACACCTACAACCTTATCATTTTACCAACGAATCACTCTTTTCGTAGACCTCTATGATTTTTTTGACAAAAACATCGGTCTTTCAGATCTGACTTCTCTCTACCAATAATCCACATTGCACAACACCTTCTTCTCATTTTCGTGTATCACTGTCACCATACGACACCCTTTTGCTTCACCGGGAAAACAATGGTGACGGTGAATCTGGGAATGCTTCATTATGTGTTGGACCACATTTATGGAGCATTCATGCACCGAACTAAGATGAGCACCCCGTTCTTCTCGCGAGGGTGGGGTGGCACGAAACTTGAGATGCTGGAGAGGATGCTAAACCAGTTGTTCCCTGAAGTGGCGGGGCAGAATTGGCCTCCGAGGTTGATTGAACCGGTTTGGAGAACCATTTGGGAGACGAAGAATGCGAGTTTGAGAGAAGGGGTTTTCAGAACCCCTTGTGATGACCAACTGCTAGGTGCATTGCCTCCCGAGTCCCACACTGCAAGGGTTGCATTCCTCATGCCCAAGTCTGTCTCTCCCAACAGAATGGCCTGTGTTGTTCATCTTGCAGGTAAAAACGACGTTGCTGGTTTGGTTGGAAAACAGTTAAGTTATTGTTAAATTATGATAATATGATGGGATAAAAAAAAAGTGTTTTTGCCTGGTTGACCTTATATATAGTAATGCAACCATTATTTTGAGAGCAACTTGCACTTCTGCCATGTGATTTCTTGAGATTACATACAATGTCTCTATTTTGTGTTAACCTTTGCACGAAGGGTACACACACTATCATGTTTTTCAAGCAATTAAAAGGGTTCATTTTTATGGATAAAAAGTTTTAGTGTAATATTTTTCATATAATTAAGGGGTATATGTAGGAGTAAAAAACTGATGTATTGAGAGAAATTTGACCAAATATCTGTCGGTGCAGTTTACTGTTATTACAAAGTGTTTAGAATGAAACTGTATGTATAGTTGTTTTGTAATAGTAGTGATGATCTTTAGTCGTCTGATTTGATTCCCTATAGTCAAATTAAGTTGTGCTTTTGAACATTTTATTTGTATGCCTCCCTAACTCAACCTACTTTTAAGGGCAGGAGGAATAAATATTTATGGATGGTTCGATGATAACAAACCGATAACACGTTTCATTAGGATAAACTCTAGAAACTCTAGAAAATGAACTGAGTCACACAAATCCTGGCATGTAAAGTGAAGTCCAAACCCACACTTTGATTATATCTATAGTCGTTGTGAGATCTTTAACATATTTCGTCCCTATCATATCCTTGCAAAGACCTTGCATTAAGACTTCCTTTAGGACCTCGTTTGAGGTCAGCACTTAACATAGTATGTTGAAAGTTATTGTGTATTATTTGTCTGTTTACAGGCAACGGAATGATCTGATTTTTTTTTGGTTTGACCAGAATTGGAATGGAACCTCGTTCTGTGAACAATACATTTGATGGATTGGATCATCCATTAAAGTAGGGAAAAAGGATTGTGGTGTTTGGAATTTTACTTCTCACAAGAGTTACATAGTAGAATGGCATACTAAATTATTTTCTGTTTGTTTTACTATTTGATCTTTAATTCCTTTCGTGCACTATTTGCATTGAAGGTTATAAGAGTTTGATTGGTCTTACTATTTAGATTAAAAGTTTGATAAGATCATTATGTTAGAAGAACTTCTTCTACTGAACCCCAGAATAATAAATTCTCTCTGCCAAGTCTTTGAGATCTTTCCATTTCCTTTAAAAGTAAAAGATATTCACCCATCCCCATTGTATGCAGGAACCGGAGACCATACATTTGAGAGAAGATTGCGTCTTGGTGGACCACTGATGAAGGAAAACATTGCAACCATGGTACTTGAGAGGTCAACATCACTTTTCATGATCTTGTTCTGAAAGCAAAAGGACCATCATTTTTTTGTTCTTTTTATAGCATTCGTTTGATATATGCTCTGCATTTGTGTTTGTGCAACTGCAGTCCATTTTATGGTCAAAGACGGCCTGTGCTGCAGCGTGGTGCAAAACTTTTGTGTGTCAGTGACTTGCTTTTATTAGGAAGAGCAACCATTGAAGAGGCACGCAGTCTCTTACACTGGTTGGACTGTGAGGCAGGTTTTGGCAAGATGGGTATTTGTGGACTTAGCATGGGTAAGGCTTGTTTGAACCTGCGCAGAAATCGAGTTCAAATTCTTTACTAGATTTTTTTGTACTGTCCTCTGTTAGACATTAAAAAATACTTTTATTAGTACTTTAAAATCTTTTTAATACATTTTAAAACATTAAAATCAGTGTCCACTATTGTATTTTGAAGGTCCAATAGAATAACAGCACATAGAAACCCTGTAAAGAATCTAAATTCGTAGAAATCAAACGAGTTTTAACCTTTCAAATTGCTTGGTTTGTCCTTTGATATGACTCTTCCAATCTTTGAATGTACTCCAGGAGGAGTACATGCTGCCATGGTTGGATCACTTCACCCTACACCTGTTGCAACACTCCCTTTTCTGTCTCCACATTCTGCTGTTGTGGCATTCTGTGAGGGGATTTTAAAGCATGGTACTGCCTGGGAAGCACTGAGGGAGGATCTTGCAACTCAGAAGGTTGCAATGACTCTCGAGGATGTTAGAGAACGAATGAGAAATGTTCTCTCTCTCACAGATGTCACGCGTTTTCCAGTTCCCAAAAGTCCCAATGCTGTAATTTTTGTTGCTGCCACTGTAAGTCCCAGATTTCATCATCACCTTATGCCAAGTGATTTAGTGAAAATTGGAAGAAATTTACTTCTAACAATCATTCATTTAAATTTCTTTTCCATTTGTATGGCCGTCTAGTTCCCTTTCAAGATGTATGTCGTTAAATGTGCATGAACTATTAGATAAATAAGGTTCCTTTACATGGACATTCTACTGTCTGAAAACACACCCACTTTCTGCTATCTTATTTCTTTCTGTTCCTGAATGTGGCTGTTATTGAGACGACAAAAGTATATAAAATCCTCTGAATGGACTCTATGGTGTCTACAAAGTATTTTTTTATTGAGATGTCTGCATTTGACACTTCTGTTCTTAATCATTGTCAACATTGTTTTACAGGATGATGGATACATCCCCAAGCACTCAGTTCTGGAACTTCAGAAAGCTTGGCCAGGTTCTGAGGTGAGATGGGTCACAGGTGGGCATGTCTCATCCTTCATTCTCCACAACGATGAGTTTCGAAGAGCCATCAAAGATGGTCTTGATAGATTACCATGGAAAGAGTCTCAGTTGTGACAGGATCGTTGCACAAGAAGAAATTGCCTTTTACATTGTTTATCGATACATTGATCCTCTCTTTTGGTTTTCACCTGAACTAATAACATGCATAATTGACCTCAGATCTCCGTCCCCAAATGAAGAGGGAAGGAGTTGTTGTAAATAATCATCAAGAAAAAATGTACATTGTAACATTGAAGTTAAAATGATGGGGAGAGAATTCTGTGAAAAAACTGATACAATTGTTGGATAGGATTTAACTGTTCTGATCTCTGTTAAAAGTTTTCACTTGTGATCCATTTTCATTGGCTTGTTTGTGTTTTGGGTGCAATGTTAGAAGAGAATAAACAAGGTGATAAAAAAATGAGCCAGCATGATGGGATTTTCCCATCCATGAGAAGAAGAAAACATGGATTTTCGAAGACTTTTGAGTGAGTTCTGAATAACACCTTCTGATATCCATTCATTCTGCTTGTGTAATTAGATAACGGTCCATTATTTTACTTTTCAAAAATTGTTATTAAATTTAATGAAAATAAATTAGAACATATGTGGACATAACTTTCTTCTACAAATAGTTAACTTTCTAAAATATTATTTTGATCTTCGTTTTCTTTGTCTGTGCAACACCCCATTTGATTAATAACTCTAAGTAAAGGAAGTGTCACATAGAATAATATAGTAAGTACGGTCCTTGAGTATAACATTATTCCTTACCGTTGTTCCAAAGGAAACAGGAAGAAACTAAAGCACATCACGATGTCAGTAACAAAAGTAGTAAAGGATCAACAGACCCAGTGACAAGACAATACATGGACCGTAGCCCTAAAAGAAAAGTCCTAATAAATGGAATCCAGACATGCTAAGCAGTGGAATCATCATTTTCTTGTTGACCATGAGTATTTTTTGCATCTGCTCACATCAATAAATTGATGATCATAGCAAAAGAGAAAATCACACAAACAGAACATACAACAAACAAAAGGGTAAGCTAAAGCAGAATAATGGTTTATCATATAGTTACTTACAATTTTATAGTTCAAGAAACATATGTCAACCAATTATGTTATGACTTGCACTCAATACACTAAGACTTAGACACGACTCATCTGGATACATATAATTAGTCAGATTCAGCGGATGCTTGCACTTGTGGTGGCCTTTCCTGCTCTACCGAGCTAATTGTTACAGTGTTTCTTTCCCCACACACAAGATTAGCCCTTAAAGTGTTTCAGGCCTCCTGCTACTCCCACCACTCGAGTCAGTACGCTCTATGTGAGACCAACTGACTCTTTAGAGTGTCAAGATGCAATCTTTACCTTGAATCCTTACTAAATTATATAAATGAGGCACCACCATGAACTCTCACTAACAAGGGTCATGGAATTACGTCCCGACCAATTGAGGCACCACCATGAGATCTCACCTAGAAGCTCATGGAATTACGCCCTAACCAATGAGGCACCACCACGAAACTATCGTGGAAATACCACATACAAATCATGTTTCACCATCCAGGTATGTACTTGTTATGCTTACAAATCTCATGCCAACATTTATAACCAACCTTCATTCATATTCCATACCAAAACCATACCAAAACTCGTCATTTTTAGCCCATGAATCATTTCATACATGCAACATGCCAAAATCATGTTAAACTTATCCATCACAGACCATAAATCATCTCACTCATACAAAATCACCCAATTCATGCTTTAAAAGTATAATCAATCCAAACATATGGCCAACATCCAAGAACAGAGAAATAATAGAACAAGCACACTTCTTGCCCAATCCCTCGCTTAGACAGAAAGGTCTCTCGCTTAGGCGAGCTCCTTTCGCCTAGGCGAAAGCTCGAAAAGAGGAACATGGAGCCTTACGTTCTCTCGCTTAGGCGAGACCTCCTCGCCTGAGCGAGATGACTTTCGCTCAAGACAGGAGCTCATCGCCTAAGCGACGACAACTTGCGTAAGCTCCAGGGACGAACCTCTGATGCTCTCGCTTGGGCGAGATTGGCCCGCCTGGGCGAAAATATCAGAGTTCTCCACTGTTCTCGCATGTACAGTCAAGCATTCACAACCAAACGGAATTTTCAGCATGTTCCAAGCACTAACAACATCAAATAAGCTATCATCACGCAAAAACCATACCAGAACAAGCATAAAATCAAAGTACAAGCAAAACCCTAACTTCTCATACCTGGAAAATGCTAGCCAAACGACCTTGACACTTAAGTGAATGAGCACGAAAGTTCCCGAAGCAGATTTAAGAGCTGAAAACCATAACACATGGGGTACGAGATTACTACAAGGAACCCTAACAGTAATTACGAAGAATCAAACCAGAGAAGAAGAGTATGAGTTGACGAACCACTTACGTGAGCAGAAACGAGGTCGAGCTAAACTTGAATCTGATTGAACTTCAAACCTAGCAGAGCTCTGAAAAGAGAAAAGGAGAGTAGGCAAATTACTGTTTTGCAAGAAAGGCAGAAATGAAAGGGGTTAGGCTGCCTTAGGGGCTTTGGACACCCTATGGACTCGTACTTAGGCTCAACAATGGACTAGACCCCTTTAAATTTTTAGGGCAGAAAAAAAGAGTTTTACAGTTTGCAATTATCATCTCTTCATTAAATTAAAGTCATTTTTTTTTCTTAGTTTTTAAAATTCAGAGTTTTAATCTTATTTGTCTAAATATTGTTATTTTCTTTAGTGTTTTTTTTTAACATAATTTCCTTTTTAGAAGTTATATGAATGTAATTTATTCTTATTTTAATATAATAAATACCTATATATAAAAGATATTTTATTTTGGTTTTTCACATCTTTATCTTCAAATTTACTTTTTAATAAATAAGTGTTCTTTTAAATTAAAATAATTATTTTATTAAAACTATTAAAATAATTATTTTATTAAAACTGCAAAAACACAAAGTTAAAATTTAATTTTAATATTTATGTATTAGCTTTTATTTGAATTATTTTTATTTATTATAACAGAATAGGACATTTGAATATAGTATTGAGTGAGCAGCATCTTATATTATAATAAATAATATACTGAGTAGAGTTGAAAATTTGTGCCTCTTTATATAAATAATTGTTAAAATTTTAATTATTAATATTTGTTTTCTTATCTGAAATAATTATTCTCTCGTCCAACATTTTAATGAGCTGCAAATCTAACCCTGACCATTTTGTAATCACTCATAAAACATACATATTTTTAAAGGATATAATCACCTAACCAAAATGAAACTGAAGATGGGCCAACATTGGGCCCGATTAGATGGGCCGGGTTGACCACCGCTAGGTTTAACACATATTTTGCCCAGGAAACTCATAGCGCTATTTTTAGGTTTTCTGCTCCATCTTCCCTCTCACCTTCACGCAGCGTTCTTCTTCGTAAGCAGTGCATTTTTTTTTGTGGTGTGAACAATGGCGTACGCTGCGATGAAGCCCACCAAGCCAGGCTTGGAGGAATCTCAGGAACAGATTCACAAGATTAGGATCACCCTATCTTCCAAGCACGTCAAAAATCTCGAGAAGGGTATGCGTCAATTCATTCAACTTTTCCTTTTTGTGCTTGTTGCAATCCTTATGCTTATGTTTCAACTTTGATGTTACTGTTAGTTTGTGCGGACTTAGTTCGCGGTGCAAAGGACAAGCGCCTCAGGGTTAAGGGACCAGTTAGGATGCCAACTAAGGTTCTTCACATCACTACAAGGAAATCCCCTTGCGGAGAAGGTATTTTACCTATTTTCTTGCTTTTTATTATTTTTATTCTGTGCTTCACTTGTTCCTTTTATTATGTGATTCTTATAGTGTTGCTTTTTCATTTTTAAACTGTAATTTGGGTTACCTCTGTGTATTTTCATTTTGTTTTGCTCCTATTTGTAATTCTTAATATGACTGCCCTTTAGCTTTTGTCCAGTCATGAAGATTCAATGGAAGTAGTGACTTAATAGTATTGCCTCTGGTAAAAAATGAAGAGCCCCAAATTAACTGGCTTATGCTGAATAAGCTTTTAAATTGTATATAAGTTGTAATACAGTACACGTGTTGTATCAATTATCCCATATGGTGAACGTATTAGTTCTGTAAAGGGGCATCCTTTATGAGCTCTTGGACTTGTCAATCCTTCTGGCTTTTGTAATGTTTGAAGGGGGTTAAGAAAAAGATTGGATGATGGAGGGTATTGAAGGGAAAGGGAACAGAAGTCGATGTTTGATTTTGTAATTAAGAGAAGATATTGTGCTACAGTATATTATGATCTTAAATCAGAACGATCTTCAATAAATTGTGATATTACACTATATGATAAATTAACTGTCCTATGCAAATGGCTCGCGGTTTTGTCATGTGTTATCTTATCTTGCAATTGATTTTGTGTGATTTGTGAGCATGGTCAATTTTTTTGCATCCCGAAACTGATTTCTGCTGGGGATAAAAGCTTTTATGTGTTGCTTTCTTGACTATAATTTTTTTTGTGTGGATTTCATGCGCTTTCTGTGTTTTTGAAACAATGATACCGATATGTTGCTTAGCCTGGTCATTTTGATTTTGATGTATTTGTGTTCAGTGTTTAGACTTTCTGAATGTTGTTTATTGATGAATGAGTGACACTGTCCCTTGTGTTCATGACACTGCTACTTGTTTTAGGTACCAACACATGGGACAGATTTGAACTCCGTGTGCACAAGAGAGTGATTGACCTCTACAGTTCCCCAGATGTTGTTAAGCAGATTACCTCGATCACAATTGAACCTGGTGTGGAGGTTGAGGTGACCATTGCAGACGCCTGATCTTGATCCAAATTTTAATTGTTATGCTTCCTAGTTATTTCACCATTATTATTCTGTATTTTGTAAGTTTTGATTACCTGACTGAGTTGGTTTGTTTTATCTAGTTTTACGGTTGTAGACATTGATGAAATACCAGAGAAATGTCACCTGAAGAAATTCTAGAAACTATTATATAGTTGTTTTGAAATTATTAAAAATCACTTTTTTCTGGACTCAAGCTATCATCATTATATCTTGTTACTTCCAGCAATTTTTCAAACCTAATACTAATGGTGAACTAGTTTGAGATATTCTTCAAAGTGAAAACGAAATAAAGGCAAAATGTTAATGGACATTGTATCGAGCGAATTAATTTCAATCAAAGGTTACCGATTTTTCCAAAAGAAAAAAAAATTAGCTTCTGAACTCAGTCGGATTTGTCGTTTAGTTTCGTTTCAATTAGCATTTTTAAAATTTGTTTGGATGAATAAATCAGATTTCCTTTAACTTCTGTTTTCACATTACCTTAACCATTATCTTTATTACTTATTTATCTTCCTAGGCATATCTGTATGGTTAAAAATTTTTTTTTTCTTGAATAAATATTGTGGGGGAATGAGCATTACAATGCAAAGCTTGACATTATCTTTCAATGTCTAAAGAAACATACTTTTTTATTTAATGTTTTCTTGAACAAGTATTTTTATTTGATTTAGAATTAGAAATACAATATCACCATGAACAGAAAAGTCAGTTACAGGTAGGAAGGGGTGATCCACACAAGCACTTGTTATGAAAATACGAATCCACCTCAAACTTCTGAAGTCTTCCTCCCTGTGGAATCTCACCACAAAGTCGATTATAGCTCACGTTGAACCCCTGCAGAAAATCTACTGCGGTCAAACCCACTGGAATCTTTCCGGTGATCTTATTGTGATTCAAATCCAACGATATCAAGCTGCTGGGAAACTCCACTTTGGATAAATCAAACGCCAACAAGTTCCTCGAAACGTCAACCATCTGCGTCGTTTTGTTGCTCCCAAAAAGCATTGAAGCATCGCCTTCCAGTTTGTTCCTCGAAAAGTCGATCCGCTGAGGGTCTATGTTGGCCAGGGAAGCCGGAATGGGCCCCGAAAGTTGGTTGTGGGACAGCACAATGCTTGGGCCAGGCCTCTTGAATGACCCAAAGGAATCCGGGATTGGGCCCGTGAGCCTGTTCCGGTCGAGGCGCAAGGACAACAGGTTGGGCAACCGGGAAAGCGAGCTTGGTATGGGGCCGGAGAGGTTATTAAAGGAAAGGTCGAGAAACTGGAGATTGGTGAGTTGGGCCAGAAAATCAGGCACTGGGCCGGAGATGTTGGTCCAGCTAATATAGAGCTCCTTGAGTTTAGTGAGCTTGGCGATGGTGGGCTGGATTGGGCCGGTGAGTTTAGGAAGCTTGTGGAACTCGAGAGTCTCCAGGTAAGGAAGGTCACCGACGGAGGGTGGTATTTGCCCTGAGAAATTGGTTTCGGGAACAGAGGATAAAATGACGAGGGAGGTGATGCGGTGCGTTTTGGGGTGGCACTCGACGCAGTACCATTGGCAGCAATCGGTGTCTGGGTTCCATGAAGCTAAAAGATAAGGGTTGTTGAAGTCCTTCTTGATTTGCAGCAACACTTTCTTGTCCTGTGGGTTGCACAGTTCAGACAATGCAACTGGGGAGAACAACAACAGCGTCAGAAACCATAATCTGAACACAGTTACCATTTTGGTTGTGGAGGAGATGTGGGAGAGCGTTGAGATTTATAGCATGCGGTGGAACAATTTAATAATGTTACTCCTATGATGTCTGGAGTGACGAAAGCCCCCAGATCTTAACACCATCTCATCTTCATCCATTGCTTTTATCATAATCCTTCGCCATATTTGTGCAGACACGGAACCCTATACTCAACTAAACTAACTTAACAAAATAAACTCATCAATTACCATTCTAATGCCAAAAACTTATAATCTTGTTTTCCCATGTGTCATTAAGCTTTTTCTTTTTAATACCGGTATTCATTTTTATTGATTACTATCACGTAATGAAAATTTAATTATTAACCAAAGAATAAATTTAAATTATGAACACAACTTCAGTGACATGTATGAGTTTAAACCTTCCTAAATATAAATATAGAAGGACTTTACTATAATTATGTTAAAACAATAATCTGAAGAACAAGTTAAAACAAGTAATCATTAACAAAAAGTTAAATCAAAGTAATAATGAATTAAGTATAACCAAATCGTGTATTCAACTTCAATCCTTGAAAAAGAATTATACATTCAAAGAAATAATTAACTATAAATAATAGAAACTAAATCAATCAAACAAATCAAGTGTTCTAATTAAAGGAATTCTTACATATTTTTATTAAAAAATTCACATAATATAAGGAGGAGTTTTATAAAATTAAATTAGATATATAATTTAATTTAAGAAAATATATAGATATTCTAATTTAAGAGTTTCCTAATCCTTGAGAAGCATAATTTTGATGGTAGGCAAGGTAGGGGAGGCACCAAGCTTAGGAGAAAAGGTAAATTATTATATTATTATTATTATTACTGGGTTGGTCTATGCCTAATGTGTGGACTAGCTGGATTAGTCAAAAAGAAACAAAGAGTATGAACTTGTTGAGTTGATATGCCAACTTGCATGAGTATCAACTATAATTGGGGGGGTCTGGCAGCTGTGGCAGCCAGTTGTCTTCATGGAAGACAAAATTTGTCAAAAGCAATTATTTTTAAAATGCTTATTTTCCTTTTCTAAAATTACATACTTATTATTGCAAACTTCAATTCATATTTTTAAAAACAAAATATAATTACATATTTCATCTAAAAGGGAATACAGTGTTAAAGTATATATATATATATATATATATATATATATATATATATATATATATATATATATATATATATATATATATAATTAGAAGTCTATCAAATAGTCAAATCATAAATTAATCAAAACCAACACTTAATATAAACATATTATGTCATCAATGTGTTACTAATCACCATTTAGTTACTAATCATAACTAAAAATAATATTTACTTAATGAGAACAAGTATTATGTGTGTCATTTTATGTTAATTAAATAAAATGTTTGTTAATTTATTTTTGGGTCTTGCTAACCAATATTTTTAGAACACTGGTTAACTGTAATTAATATGCATTGAATCTTGTAAAAATTCATAATTAATTGTGATAATAAATAAAATTTGATCTAAGAATCATTAATGTAGTTTTATTATATTTAAAGGACAAAAATATCCTTAAACGTTGTACAACTGCATTTAATATTTTATTTGATGTTCATCATAAAAATTAAAAAAAAATTAAATAATAAAATAATTATATTTTAATGTTGTTAAAAATTAAAATATAATTAAACATAAAAAAATTAAATTAATATAAAAACCTACAAAAAATAATGATAAACATTTAAAAGTTAAAAAAAATTAAAGTATCAATTATTGAATATCTTTAGTCTAATTTGATAACCTTTTACAACATCTATGCTAACTCAACACAATTAAAAAACAAATAATATTTCAATATCTGACATTATTAGTTATAAATACATACCTTTAGCAATATAAAAAAAAAAAAATTACCTAAACTTTTAGTAGAGACCTTAAAAATTTTAAATTGCTTATTTTGTATCTTAAAAATTTGAAGGACAATTTTGTCTTTATAAAATTTGTTATGTGCATTTATATTATTTTAATTAATGGACTTAAATATTTCAACTATTAATGTAAACATAATAAAACTAATGCACATTAATTATTCCTTAACAAGTACCCTTAGAGTACTTGTTAGCATTCTCCTTTATTTTTTAATAAAGCACTTTCACCTTTTAATTTGATAAGAAGTATAATCATGTGGTGTATGCGTGGGTGAGTGGAGACGGGCAAATTTGTGTGTGAAGGGTTAATGTGTGTGCATATTGAGTTAAACTCGTGGGTCAGTTCTAATCAAAGATGATAAAGTGAGTCATTGACTATGGGTCAGTTCATCAAAATAAGGAAGATCGAGTTAAACTGGTAAACTTATTTTGATCTATCATATCTAGCTCGTCAAATTGACTTGTCAAAAGGGGTTAACCTAGCTTGACGGCTATCCCATTTTTTTAAAATTAATTTAAAAAATTAATTTTTTATATTATATTTTTATAAATTTATAAATATGTAATCCTATTGTAATTTAAATAATTAGCAATCGGGTTGAAATTTTTAACTTGCCAACTTGTTTTATTATGGCCTGTCTAGTTCGCCAAATTGGTAGGTCAAAGATGAGTCAGCTCGCTATCCCGCATTATTTTTTATTTTCTTAAATTAACAATTAAAATAAAAATAATTTACAATATTATATTTTTGTTAAAATACAAATATGTAATACTATTCTAATTTAAGACATTAACACTCACAAATTAATTTTCAATCATTAGTTGTAATAGACTAATTTAACATGCAAATGTAATTATTATTTGAATTATCCAATTAAAAATATTAATTAATCAATTGAAAGGTTAGAAATTATTTATATGATTAACTATGCTTTTAATATATATATATATATATATATATATATATATATATATATATATATATATATATATATTCTCCTCCTATTGAAGATTTTTTCTCTTAGTGACCAGATGACACACTAAGCATGGAGAGTATTTTTCACCTTCTTGAGTGGTTACATGACACTTTAGGAATGAAGAGTATTTTCCACCTTCTTGAGTGGTCATATGTCCTCCTCCTATTAGAGTGGATTTATGTCTTGAATTTCAAGCTAACCAAGTTAAAATCTCTAGGGTTTTGCATCTTTAAATTTGGAGACACCTTATTAGGCTATAAATAGAGATGTCTCCCCTGTTGTAAATTCACTTTGAGATTAATAAAGTTATGCTACCAAATTATTTATTGTCACATGCTTGTCTCCAAAGTCCGAGCTAGAGCATCTCATGTGGTCTCCTCTAGCAATCTTTCCTTGAGTGTTGGTCCTACTTCACTTGAGAGCACCAAAACACACAATTCTCACCATCAAACCATAGAAACCAAGAGCACCTTTGCCTCCGTTCAAGTCTTCCACACGTGTACTTTTCTCCATGGATTCATCTTCTAGATTTGGAGCGTCCTAGCTTGAGAAAGGAGCCATCAAACTCATTCTAAAAATGGGATAATATGAATTAACTCATCGTATTAAAGGTTTGCACCTCACTTATATAATATGAAATTGCTACAATTCGATAACAGGTGAAACAAAATGTCCAAGAAAGTTCGCTAGAATAGGTTCTAACTTGGTTCCGATACCATGTTAGAAGTGGACTTTAAGCCTAACTCAACCCCACAAAACTAGATTATAAGGTGAGGTTTGCACCCCACTTATATAGTATGAAATTGTCTTATCTCTAGTTAATGTGGGACTTCCAACATGACCTATCCTGTAAAAAAGAAGGGCGACTTTCCTCTTTTTTTAAACTTTGTTTTATTTATTTATTAATTTTGTATTTTTAAAATTATTATTATTATATGTATATATATTAAAAACCTTTTTAATTGTGAACATTTTTAAAATTTTTAATTGACATTAATTTTTTTAATCAAATCAATTAAATTATTTTATTAAAATTAATCATTCATATTTAATATGTATAATAACCCTTTAGATACCAATCTACAAAATAAAAAAAATTATTAATTATTAAAATAATCATTATTATAAATAAAAAATTAATTATTATATTGTTTTGTATTTTAATTTTTAATTTAAAAAAAATCAAAATAACATATGAACCTGCTTTATCTATAACAAACCAGTCCGCTTAGAAGATTAAACCAAAAGAACTAAAATCACTGATTAAAAACTCCAATTGGCGAGTCAAGTGACAAGTTCACCCGCAATCAAAATCCAATTTCACATCCTGCCTTTCTAACCATCAATACACATTTGAATATATATTTGGACAAAATACTTTAATATTTATATCTTTCATTATCTTTTATTTTCTCTTTTTCTTTAAGAATGTAAAAGTTAATTTTATTAAACTCATTTTATCCTTATAAAAATTATCAAATAGTAACCAATCCTGAAGAATATTTTCCTGCACATATTCACTACTTGTGAGAGAGAATGTGGCAATATTGCACAACTAATGTACAAATTATAACTTTTTTTCTTCCAAAAAATCTACAAACCAAACTGTACAAATTACTAGGTTCCAAGCATATAAATAAGTAAACAGATATTATAAAGTAATTGACGGTGATATTTTTTACATCAATAATCCTGATAACAAAAATTAATTATATTATTGTATATAACCATATATCATTAAATTAGTATACAATAATTTGATAACCTTCTAATTACATTCAATTTACTAAGGAGATGAATGGCAAAGTCATAAAAGGTGGCGGAAAAAGCGGCGCAGCTGCAGCAGTTGTAGAAAGAGAGTGAGCACCATTTTTTTTTTCTGAAAAATAAGAATTATTTCAAATTAGGACTGAATTATAATTTGGAGAGAAAGCTTTACTGCTATTTGTTTATTCATAATTTAATAGAATTTGCATATAGGAAAATTATTTTTTTAAAAGAACCAATTAAATGATCTATGTGCACATAAGAAAATTAATTTTTAAAAAGATGCTGATGTTGTTATTTCAATAACGTTTTTGGTGAGTGACTCTCTCAAGAGAGTAAATACTAATCTCATTGTTTTTGGTGAGTGACTCTCTCAAGAGAGTAAATACTAATCTCATTATTTATTATGATCTTATCTGTAAGACTTATCTCATTTTTTTTTTCTTTTTTCCATAAGCACAAAATTGGTAAGTAACAAACTTTGTAAGAATATGAATTCATTCGTCTTCTACTTCATTTCATTGGGTGCAGCAAATTTTGGGTCACTCCAGTATGATAAAATTATAGGGACAAAGATAAAAAAAAATTATGACAATTACTATGAATAAACTACATGATTCTTAAATATTTAAAAAGGTTTATGTAACGGTCCTAAGTGGTGATGTGTGGGTCAGACACTTGATTATTAGGTATTTGTGTTCATAGATGACTATTTTTTCAGAAGAAAATTTTTGGTAACTTGCTTGTTTTCTACTAATGTCTAGGTATACTATTATTTCGTATTATAATGATTAATTCTAATAATGTTATTTTAATAGATTTGAGATTGAAATATTTGCATTGTTTGTGAGAATGAAAACATAATTTGAAACAAAAGAATTTTCATTCTTAACCATTTGATGTCTATACCATTTGATCTCTATCGGGAATATTATTTCAGATCACGAATACAATTAAGAGCATTTATTTCATAAAGTTTAATTAAATTAATTAGAGTTAAATATATTTTTGGTCCCTTAACTTTAAAAAAAAATTGAATTAGTCTCTATTCGAAACTTTTGACCAATTTAATTTCTTCAACTTTAGAAATGCGTGACACCAGTGCAGAAAGGACTTTCTGCCCCGGTTATTTTCCACATTTTACCTCGGATCTGGAACCGAGGCATATTGGGGCGAGGCCAAAAGGTACATCTTTTGGCCTCGGTTATCACCCGAAACCATAGACCCAGTTTTTTGCCCCGGTCTTGGTAAGAACCGAGGCATATTCCTTTACTCGT
>Ga0214545_1003632_pt1 | contig 29319 bp, 29 predicted proteins | sample CNSS4metaG_FD_160064 | JGI IMG/M metagenome (GOLD analysis project Ga0214545, IMG submission 160064) | Root nodule microbial communities from cowpea collected in UCLA plant growth center, Los Angeles, California, USA - CNSS4 | ecosystem: Host-associated > Plants > Roots > Nodule | place: USA...
CATTAGTGCATATTTAAAATCTTTCAGAGAACTAAACTCCATTCCCAATTTAAATTTGAAATCCTTCTTCATATCTTCCGGTTTATACTTTGAAAACTTTGGTCCAACATTAAGAATACCATCATCACTGTCCACATCAGAATCTAAGTCATCACTCATGTATTCCTCATTTATCTCATGCTCTCCAATTTCTTCATTAGTAACAAAAGACCCTTCACTAACATATCTTTTATTTTTGACTTTGCTTGAATTTCGTTTAAACTCTTTCCACCTTTCCAAAATAGGGCCAATCTTTCTGCGACTTGAATTGTTGTCCATCCCAAATCCATCATCATCATCAACCATCCTTTCTTCTTCACTATCATCTAGTCTATCTCTAGGTGGATCTTGTTCCTCTTCACCATTAACTTCTGCCTCCCCAACCACATGATCTTCACCAATGACAGCCTCTTTATCATTCACCCCGGCCTCCCTAACCAAATCCTCTTCACCATTCACCTCTGCCTCCCTAACCACATCATTTCCACCATTCACCTCGGCCTCCTCTGCCTCCCTAACCACATCATTTTCACCATTCACCTCTGCCTCCCTAACCACAGCCTCTTCATCATTCACCTCTGCCTCCCTAACCACAGCCTCTTGGTCATTCACCTCTGCCTCCTCAACTACGACATCCTCTTCAGCGACAACTTCATCCAATCCACCAATGAAGTGAACTATTTCAGCCTGACTAGGAACATGTTGGACATATATATCAACTTCCTCTTTACTCTCCTCGGCAAAGTTAGCTAACTCTATAGCTTCCTTATCATCACTCAACAGTTTAAGGTTGTTTAACAAACTTTGTTTTGACCCCTTCCACCAAAGCTTCACTTCACCACCGTACTTGAACTCTTTCACTATACCCAATGCTTCAAAGAACGACCAAAAATCCGGATCAATCCCCTTAACAACATGAATCTCCCCCAACGTACTTCAGTCCCCTATTTCTTTCGAACCTACCCATATGGTGAAAAGCTACATCGAACCCCATTCCCAACCCTACATTTCAAACAAACACACAGAACATTAATCGAATCATGAACGGAATCAAAACAACCAAATGAAACCCTAAACAATCGAAGAGGGAAGAACAACGAACCTGCTTTCTTCGTTGATCACAGCGCTGTCTCTCCAATCTCTTCACGAACGCATCTCAATCTCTCCTTCACGAACGCATTCCTCCTTCACGAACGCATCTCAATCTCTCCAATCCCTTGCGATGGTCCTCCTTCACGAACGCATTTCAATCTCACCAAAACCCCTTTCTTTCTAATTTTAACCTAAACCCTAATAAAAACACAGCTTCTTAATAAACTAAAGTGGCTTAGTCTTAAAAACGCAGCTTCTAAATTTACCACGTGTCAATCAAAAATTCAACACTGTTAAAAACGGGATCCTTACGTGGCACTTCGTCTGCCAGCTTTGTAATAAACCTAACGGTGTTTAAAAATGAGGACGAATTCCATGCGTTTCAGAACGTGAGGGACTTAAATAGCGCATCTTTTGAATGAGGGACGAAAACCAAAAACGCTCAATACTTGAGGGACGAAAAACATAATTAACCCTAAAAATATTGGTCCATTCCACTTCTACTTTTATGATTTTTTGCTATTGATATTGCTAAGATGATAAAGTTGTATTTACTTATTTCTATTTTAAATTTGTATCAATTTAACCTTTCCAAAGTAATAATTAATTTATTTTGAAATTGAGAATATTTAAAGGATTAAAACATTTATTTTTGACTAATTTAAATATTTTAAATTTCCTTAACAATGTACAAAAATTATATGTAGAATTATATTTTGTCAATATATTTAATTATATTTAAATTATCTTCCTTAGTTTGCACTATATTTATCATTACTATTATTGATATTATAATTTTATTCAACATTTTGATTTTATTTTAATATTTTTGTTCAATTATTAATGTTATTTTTATTATTACTATTTGTTATTATAAATATAATGAATTGTTCTATTTTATACATGTAATATACATGTGTTTGTATCTTCATGCATATGCATTTCATTTTAATGTAATATACATGTGTTTGTATCGACATGTGTTTCTATTTAAATATGTTAACATCAATTTCATGTTATATTTATTTTCTACGGGACCATATTACATTTTACTTTAACAACGACCTGTCTATATGCAATTTATTTTAATATAATATACATGTGTTTATATATACATGTGTTTCTATTTAAAAATGTTAACACAATTTCATGTTGTATTATTTTATACTGGAAATTATTACATAATATGTCTACATTTTACTATAATAAGGACTAATGGATACATATTATATTTTAATATAATATACATGTGTTTATGTGTTTTTATTTAAAATTTTAACATAAATTTCATCTTTTATATATTTTGTAAGGGACCATATAACATAATATGTCTACATTTTACTTTAATAACGATGTGGATACGCATTTTATTCTAATATAATATACATATGTTTATATCTACATGTATTCCTATTTAAAATTTTAACATCAATTTCACATTGTATATATTTTGTACATCATCATATAACACTATATGCACTATATGCCTATATTTTACTTTAATAACGATATATGCATAAGCATTTATTCTAATATACACATCTTATTTTAATATAACATACAGTCCCTTTTTAAAAATTTTAACATCAATTCTATATTATATTTAATTTATACAATATCATATTACATGATATATTTACATTTTACTTTAAGACTTAAATACCTTTTTGGTCCTCATTTTCGTAGTATTTGTTGCGAATGGTCCTCATTTTGACAGAATGTTTAAAATGGTCATCATTTTTACCGAATGTTTAAAATGGTCCTTATTTTCGCAATTCATGTTTTATTTGCTCCTTTTTCTGTAACGCCGTTTAAATCATTAACGGAGTACTGTACATGTGACACGATTTGTATTAGAGTGTGTTACGTGTACTGTACAGGTGGCTAATTAACATTAATTCTTCAATTTAGGGGAAATTTTGCAATTATGGAAATTTATTCATCTTCGTCTTTCTTGAGCTCAGATTTGCAAAGGAAGCAACTAATACTTGTCATTTCATCATTGGATTGCAGTTGCGCTCTTCATTTCAATTTTCCATATAATCATCAACGAGGTAAGTGGATTTAGGGTTTTATGGATTGTGTTTGCTCGTGGGTTAAGGTTTTCGTAATTCTATTGTGGGGTTTGTTTGTCTTTCGATTGTTGTGATGTTCTGCATGGTTTCTAAATTACCTGCTGAGACTGCACCAAATGCCCAAACTGCTGAGAATGCACCAACTACTGAAACTGTTGAGAATGCACCAACTGCTGAAACTCAAACAACTCAACCACCAAGGAATGAAGTGGAGAGTCAAGCAGCACCACTACCAACACCAAAAGAACCATCTCAGCAATTTAGGATGAAATTACAGATTAGGAGGAGGCCATGATAGCAACTACAAACGTCTTAGTTATTTTTTGGAATTTCTGATGTAGAATTCATTATTGATGTACTGCATTTTGACTTTCCTTAAACTTCGTTCAATTTCACTTTTGCCAAAAATTGATGTAGTGCATTTTGATGAGGATGAATTAACGTTATGAATTTCACTTCTTCCAGACTTAAATCAATTTAATTTTTTCCAAGCTTAAATCAATATCACTTACTTCAATGCTCAGATCAAGATGTCATTTTGAACATGTTGGGACTAATATCAACATAATCAAACTAATTCATTTCTTCATTTAACAATAGTACAAAATAGATTGGACTTTAAAAGATTACACACAATAACATTACGAATAATACAATAACAACACAAGTGAACCTTATTACTAATTGCAGCCTCTTCTCAGCAACCTTCAATGACTTCTCCAAATCATTAATATGCCTCATTTGTGTCACATCCTTTTCATCAGCACCACCATTTGAAAAAGTTGCAGCCTACATTATTGGAACCACCACTCTGTAAATCAATAAACCAAGAATTAAAACCAATTTATTATTAACACAAAAATAAAAACAGATTGTACCCAAAATTTTCTACCAATATTGTTTGGAGTTCTTGTCATCCTCAAAGTTGTCATCTCTCCGCAGCAACAACTCAGGGTTAATTCATTTCTCATTGAACCACCAACAGTGCATGAAGATTGGGACCGTAACATATCTATATAATGGGATTGCAGGAAGAAGATTGCAGCAACACCAATTGGGAATAGAGGAACAAGATTGCCAAAACTCACCAAGTGCCCAAACATTCCTTACCAAAACCCTAGCTCACTTATTTATCCCCAAATATCTAATTACTATTTGTACAGTACATGTAACACACCCTAATACAAACTGTGTCACCTGTACAATACTCCGTTAATGATTTAAACGACGTTACAGAAAAGGACCAAATAAAACACGAATTGCGAAAATGAGGATCATTTTAAACATTCGGTAAAAATGAGGACCATTTTAAACATTCTGTCAAAATAAGGACCATCCACAATAAACACTACGAAAATAAGGACAAAAAAGTATTTAAACTTTACTTTAATAACAACCTACTATTATTACAAATGGTTATAATTAAATAAATTAATAATATATTTAAACAATAAAATTAATTATATAATTAAACCAATAGCAATAATAATTATTTAAATAATTAATTTATACATACTAACAATAAAATCTGTTTTAAATATTAAAAAATATAAAACCAAAAAAAAAAACACGACCTGTGAGTTCTTAAAGGAAAAACAATTACTTTTATAACTAAATTTTCTTAATGCTTGAGTTTAGTGCATCCACTCTTCGGCAGCAATGGATGCTTTACACACTAATGCTGAGAGCTATCATGACCAACTTCAATGGGTGCAAAAGGAAACCCGGAAGAAAATTTGCTTTTCATCATCACGTGGCACGTGGCGCGTGGGCTACACATGCTTAGGAGAAGAATGCGCCGATCAAACCGCACAAAACTCGCGACGATATTTCCGATTGTTAGTTTGAATGTTCTTCTCAAATGTTCCGTAATTTTGCACTCTTCCAAGCTATCGTTGCGGTGTTTTGTCAATTAGTTTTCCTGGAATGTTGTCCTCTCATTTGGTTTCTGAGTTTTGGGTCGTTTAATTCAGAATTGATTTTGGTTACTTGAAGAAGTTTCAGAAAGAGAGAAGGGGAAAGAAATAGGATGAGTTCTTATTGTGCTTCTTCAGCTACTGTCGCAGTGGAGAAGGCGACCAGCGAGCTTCTTGTGATCCCCGATTGGACCATGAACATCGAAATTTGTGATTTCATCAATTCTAATCGTTGGTAATCTTCAACTACAAGAAAAAGGAGGAAGATAGATAACATATCAATTTAGACATTTTGTTTTATTTTATTTTGGAGGGGTAGACTTTGACCAACTACCACATGTTTATGCATACGATGTTCAATTTGATGCTTGTAGGTTCTGTCATCGGTGGTGTTGTTGTTGGTGATTGTAGTTAGTATTGTTTGATGTGATGAAACTGACAGGAGCATTGTATTATTTGGAAAATAGTGGAAAAAAGCTTGATCTTCTTTTCTGATTATATTAATTTTTTTATTATTTTTTTTAATTCTGTGATTTGTATGCATAATTGTTGTTGTCAAAATTGAACAATTATATTATTTTATGTCTAAGTCTCCTCTCAGAAAAAAACCAGGCTCCATGTATGATAATACAAAATATACTTCTTTCTCATTTTCCTCACTCCTTTAATATAGAGTAATCTCTGGGAAATTGACGCCTTTCTTTTAAGTTTTTAGTAAATCTTCGATGAATACCACGTGCTTAATCTCTCAGGCTGCCAAGAGATGTTATAAAAGCTTTAAGGAGGAGATTGCAACATAGGAGCTCTAGAGTTCAATTACTAGCTCTCACGGTACTTTGTTGGCACTGGCTTTTGGTCTTACTTTTCGGTATTTGGCTCAAGTTGTTTGTGGATGTGTGCTGCTGGATAGGTTAACTTTCAAATTCATTTGTTTGGAGCTTGATTTGTGGTTTATGGTTGTCTACCTTCAGCTGCTGGAGACAATGGTAAAGAACTGTGGTGATTTGGTGCACCTTCAAATTGCTGTGGGGAACATACTGGTGGAGATGATCAAAATCATAAAGAAGAAGGTATGGTGGTTTTAGTGGGAAAATTCTTGGATTAGTTTTTGTATTCTTCATGAAAATTTGTGGTTATGAACAAGGTCAGATCGTTATGACTAAACCTCTATCATGTTGTTTAAAGGGAGAATTCCTCTAGAAATGTAGAGAGAAGTTTACATCCGTTACAGGTGCACTGTTTGTAAAATTGATAAGGTGATGCATTTTCTGAAATAATTAATTAAGTCATCTGTTTGATTCAGCTGTCAAATTTTTCTTTCATCATTCTTCCTTTTTTGCGTGCCAATTCTTTTCTGTCAAATGTATAATAATTAATCAAGTCTTCTGTTTGATAAGGTGATACCCCTTGCTTTTACTTATCAAAACATTCTTAATATTTACTAATCAAATATATGGATGGGTTCTATCTTCAATAACTACTATTTCCAGCAAACTAATTTTTTTATTTGATTTGTCTCGTCTAACATGAAATATATGTAATGACTATTTAGGAAAGTATGCAAGTGAGAGATAAAATCCTAATATTGCTGGACTCATGGCAAGAAGCATTCGGGGGACCAGGTGGTAAACATCCTCAGTACTATCGGGCATGTAAGGAGTTAAAGGTAGCTGTCTACTTGATAAAATTTCTTGATCGGTTTTTATCCAACTCTTTGTTGATAATTTCATGTAGAGTGGGATGCTAGATTTTCAAAATAATATACGTGACTTTTGTCAATACTCTTTAAATGATAGACAATGTGGTTCATCTTAAGGGTGAGATTACAAAATTTTAAGAAGACACTTTTACTTCTTATCATGACAAGTACACAAATTTGTTGTTTGTAACTAAATGACTTACCTCTCATAGATGCTTTGCTAAAAATTTCTAAAGCGTTGCTATTCTTTAGTGAGAAATGGGTGAATTTGAACTTTTTAAGGTTCAAAACACTTCATTTTATCATCACCTCAGCGTGGAGAATTGTCCCCTGGCAAAACCCAACCATCATCCTGTTTATTGCAAATTTACATTTTAAGGACATGATAAAAGATTGCATTGATGTCTGTAAGCCATAGCCACATGCGAGTTGTAATTCAATGACCATCACATTATATCATCGTCATATTGTGTTGGATTATATGAATGTCAGCAATCTGGAGTAGTTTTTCCGAAGCGTGTACCGGATGCAGCTGCAATATATTTTCCTCCTTCTAGCCATCCAAGTTCAAGAAATATGGCAGCTGGATATTGGATGGCAGGCAATTCCTCAAAAACACTGGATGAAACTATGGCAACAGAGATAGAAAGTTTAAGGTTAATATTGGCTTCTTTTTTTAACCCTTGCTTCCTCTGTCCATCCTTTGTATCACAACTTCTGTGTTGCCAAATCTGTATTTTAGCTAACTTTTGTTGAAATATTCAGTATGTCAAGCTTGGATTCCATGCGATATGTTTTGGATCTTTTGAGTGACATGTTGCAGGCTGTGAATCCTAATGATCGTGCAGTAAGTTATACTGTTTTGCTTGGCCTTCTGAAGTCTCTTGTCTGCTACGTGAAATGATTTAGTGTCTGGTTTTATGCTCTATAAGGCTGTAAAAGACGAAGTAATTGTTGATCTTGTTGATCGCTGTCGCACAAATCAGAAAAAGTTGATGCAGATGCTAACAACAACTGGGTTAGTTCCACTCGGTTTTTTCATCTGGCACATACTCTCTTGTACTTGTTTGTTACTTTGTGAAGTCTGTCCACATATATATGGAACAATCTTTTGTTATCATCTTGGTTTTCTCGTAGGGACGAGGAGCTTCTTGGAAAAGGCTTGGAATTAAATGATAGTATTCAAAGTTTGCTTGCAAGGCATGATGCAATTGCTTCTGGTACTCCCTTCCCAATTCAAGGGGAAAGTTCCAACACTGTGCCAAATGAAGCTCAATGTACTGTAGATCAATCCAATATAAATAGCTCCAGCCCTGGAGAGTCTTCTTCAACACCTAAAGCTACCACTCCAGCTATAGTGATTTCTGAAACTAGGAGCCAGACTGATGATGAGGAAGATGAATTTGCACAGCTACTTCCAAGGTCAGTTAGAACTGATAACATGTTCAATATTTTGTGGCTCATAGTTATTGAAGCATGTTTTTCTTTTCAGCCTTTCTTGCTTATAACTTGTCTAAAAAATAAACTAGTTTAGAATGTGGATTTAGGTCTTTCATGTATGGACATGGTAAGTGAATTATCTACCCTCTGTTTGATAAAGTCAAAATCGGTCCTTTAACTAATTTTTTTTATATGGGTAATGAAACTGTTCTATGTCAATAATTTTTTATTCAATGTGAACTCTTTACTACTATTTCAGGCCTTCTAAGGCACAGCCAACGACTTCAAAAGATGCTACAACTGTTCCAAACCCCTCAACCTCTGTCCCATCCAACGCATTAGTTCTTTCCGACCCACCTACCTCAGTTAGTACTGAAAATGATCAGGACATTATTGATTTACTGAGTATCACTTTGTCCATCTCGCCATCACCAGAGACAACATACTCACCATCAGCCTCTAGCCAAGCCATGCATCAGATACCTGTTCAGTCCAGAACAGAAGGGTTTTCTCATGCTTCCCAAACATATCTGGAAAATTTATCGTACAACAGCTACGTTGTCCCTTGGGCTCAAAATCAATCTAAGTCAGAATTTGAAACCTTGCCTCAACAACAAACATTTCAATCCCAATCTCAAACCCCATCCCCACCCTCATCTCGACCTACACATTATGAAGTCCAACAACAGGAGCAATTGCAACCACAAACCCTGCCACAATCACAACATGTGTTTCAACAACCTCAACATCATCAATATAGCCCTCATCAACAACATTTGCAATCTCCTAGTGAACCGCAACCACTACAGTATCAGCCTCAAACCGTGAACGGCCATCAGCCTCAGCCACAGCAACAATTTCAGAATCAACATCTTCAGTACCCTTCAAGATATCCTCTCCCGCAATGGGCACCTACACCTGGATATGCGAACTATCAAAATCACTCGCCTGCTACAAATGTGATTTCAACACAAGCCAATACAACAGCATCTTATTCTTCTGCTCCAGGGGTAAGGCCCGTGCTACACAATAATTCATTCGGTGGAACTCCTGCGAGTGCAACTGGACAAAAGCTTTTTGTTCCATCTTACAGGTTATTTGAAGATTTGAATGTTCTCGGAAACACAAATGGAAAGGTTAAGATGGGACCTGGTATGGTTGGGGGTCGTAGGTGAAAAAATGGGACTAGCAGTATTGTTTGCAGCTTATGGAAGTTCTACATTGATACAAGGGACTATTCCTATTTTATGAAATAACAGACCATAAGTATTGTTTGCAGCTTATGGAATTTCTACAAGTGACTATTCCTATTTTATGAATAACAGACCATGAGTACTGTTTGCAGCTTATGGAAGTTCTAGATTGATACAAGTGACTATTCCTATTTTATGAATAACAGACCCTAAATATTGTTTGCAGCTTATGGAAGTTCTAGATTGATACAAGTGAATGTTCCTATTTTATGAATAACAGACGATAAGACGACAGATTTTGAACATTATTTGATATAATATTTTAGTTTTTGGTAATGGTTCTCTTATGTTCATCGATTGATCGCTAACCACTATAAAGGTACCTGATATTCAGAAACGTGTTCAATGTCCTTAATTATTGACAACATACCCTTCCAAAGTAATCCCGTCAAGTGAGCTTCTTCATGCACCTTCACATAAAAAACATTTCCATTGCCCTTCTTAAATTTACAACTTTGAAATCAAGAATAACAAATTACTTTTAAATTATATAAATCCAAAGGTAAAAAAGGTGATTTTAAGGTTATACAATTGAGAAGTAATTTTTTTCTTGAAATGAAATTTTTGGATTATATAATTTGGATTACAATTTTTAGATTGCGTAATTTGATTTTTTTTTATTTTACTTCTGAAATTTACTTTTTATTTTTAGATTTTACAATTTTAAAAGTCATTTTTTAGAGAAAATAAATAAATTTTAAATTGTTAATAAAAAGTCGACTCTTAAATTGCATAATGGGAAAATCATTTTTAAGATTCTATTTTGGTGGTTAAAATGACTTCTAATTGTATAATTCAAAAGTTAAAAGTAAAATCTGAATTATATAATCAAGAAAACCTTTAAATTGCATAATCTAAAATTATTAACTTCTCATTCACAAGATGGAGTTAGAGGAAGAAACATGACATTCATTATTTGTTTTGATCAGGCCATTTTTTTAATTTTATTGGAAACTTTAGATGTGGAAAATTCCAGAGCGAACTCATGCGCAATCTCATTCGTGACCTCGACGAATAAATATCAGGAGGTACCAAACTTACTTCCCCATTCATTACCGAAAAAGCACTAGAATCAGCCTATAGAATTGTCGTCATGGTATAAAAGATAAAATTGCGAAAACCCAGTTTAAGGTTGAGAAAAGAAATTGCACACTTGGACAAACTTGAATTTAATTACACGTTGGTTAAAAAACAAGGGTCCCCCAATTCAACGGAAACTACAATCATGAGTGAGATGCCCCGTTTCCAGGACCACATTTGTCAGCAAACTAGCTTATGTAATCTGACAAAAATTTACAAAAGGTGGGAATAGCACGCAAAACAGGAATAGAAAATAATTATGGAGAAAATGATATTTACACACATTTACGACGATTGACATTATTTGCCGAAGCCTCCAATCAATAAGCATGATTTTCTTCCAGTCGAGTGCAACCCTCTAAGCATGGAGGCTAATGAATATCTTGCATACACTATCAGCAGAATATACCCCTACCAATATTTTCAGATGTATTCACAGCGGAGAGGGATTAAAGCATCATGACAGGATGCGTGGCGGCGTTCCTGAGTGATATTTGATGCACTCTTCTGAGCTGGAGACAACCGATGAAATCATGGGAAAAAATGCAGATTCATCTTGCTTGAGTGTTGTCGTCAGCATAGATACAAACGCATGCATCTGCAGCACCAGCAGCAAGTAACACCTGGTATGGATGAAAATTGAGACAACTTACAGAACCAATTTTCTGGGCCATTAGTGTAGGATAATAACGAATGGTGCCTAGTTGATCACCCTCCAGACTAAAAACTTTAATCAGTTGTTTCGCTGAACCACTAGCAATAATTGGAGCATGCCTATGTACAGCTAATGCTGTGAGTGATCCCCTATGAGCTTCGATAGTAAGATAGGTGCTCCTAATATTTCTTATATCAAGAAATTGGATGTCCCCAGCCTGAGAAGCACTGATAATCTGAACAAAACCAACAGTTTGACATAATTGCTTCATCAACTTCAAATCAAATTCACAAATCTAAGAACTACAGCTCAAAAGAAAAAACATATCAAACTATGAAGATGCTCTTTTTACCTTTCCTTGGTCTAATCCAGGTTGAAAGCCAATCCCCACAACTTTTTCTACTCTTTGCGTATGAGGTCTTAATTCACAGACGAGCCTAAGAAACATTTATTGCCATTAGTGATTACAGAGACAGACTTCTAAATTGGACCTTAAAAGGTTTATACTTACGATAAAACTTAAGACACAAGTATTGATTGAGTAAATTAAAGCATAAATTCATTATTAGATGCATGCATAACCATATCAAAACATATAGGTGATAAACAACAATGATGCTGGATTCAATCACATCAACAAAAGTTAACCAAGAACCAAGCTGTTATTTGCACGTGATAAACAACAATGATGCTTACATTTCAGGTATTCTGACATCATAAAGTCTGACAGATCCATCAACAAAACCAGCTGCAAAATGTCCCCCGTGAACCTGAGATGCAGCCTGAAACACATCTCAAAATGTGTAAAAATCAAGGGATAATTGCTTGTATAACTGCTTTGTTACGTGGTTGAAGATCGAATAAAACAATACTAAAAAGGGGGCGATCATTATTGATGATTAGTGAATATTATTAATTAGGGGAATAAATATCGGCTAGGTTTAATATATATTATTTAATGTCTGACAAAACTTGAGAATAGTGAAAATAACACTAGCCCTTAGCAGATTTAGGGGTGATCACTGCATTATTATTTAAGATAGACAACTATCTATGGCAAAGGCAAATATAATAAGATCAACAAAGGTGCTTCAGTCTTCACGTTCAAAAACAATCAGGTACCTTGAAGTGGCCCCAGAAAATGGGGCACGGGGGCATTTCAATAGTAAGAAGCCAGCAATCATTATTAAAAAAAAAAAAACGGCTTCTAAAACAGGACTTCATCATTAAAGAAACCTGTTCTAAATGTAGTTGCCAAGCAAAAACTCACGAATTCAGCTCAATTACCTTGGAAAACTTAGTAAATCCTTTAAGGTATAACATCTGCTTAACTGCCTTTCCAAAATAACTATATCAAGCAAAATTACCGACAAAGCATTCTTGCATAGCTGAAGCTTACCAACGCTGAGACACTGCAATCTGATGATGAAGGTATAGTATTAACAAGCTGCTCTTTATCAAGATCCCATAACAAAGTAGATGATATCTCACCCGATGCATACTGTTAAATGTAAAAATGTAACATAGAACACCATAAGAAAATCATTAGCTTCACAATGTGAGGAAATAATTACACTTTCAATTTTAGCACATGGGGGAAGAGGAATATTTCCAACACTCCCAAGAATGATTAAAAAAATTATCTTACCAGATAACCACATTGTTGTTGCCAATCAACAACTGCATTGAGACTCCTCACACCAGGTTTATGACCATGAATTGAAGAGAATGCGGTGACAAGTTTTTGTTTACCCTTCAGAGTATAATCTTTCCAAATCCGTATGTTTCCATCAGCTGCACCATGAGATTGCCGATAATATAATATTAAAGCGCTGACAACTTGAGAATGAAATGTATAATAATATTAAACAGTCGAGAAAAGTACATGAAGCAGCAAGGAGCAAGCTATCATCAAGCTCATTTACAAGGCAGAGCTTAGAAATCCCTTTGTCGGGAAAATCATGATTATCAAAACTGTTGAGCAGTGTTGCCTCCTCATGGTTCCATATCCTGCAGAGAACTCCGAGATCATTATACTCTGACCAGGTCAAAAGTCCGAATTCCTACTGTGTATAAATTATGCTAGGTGAATGTCATTTAGTTGTCAAGTCCTCATAATTAATAAAATGTCTCAGACTTGAGTGCTACCCACCCTGAATATAAACACGTTTGGAAATTTATAACTTCTACCAATTCACACCACAAATGATTTTTAGAGGCCTGTAAACAATTGTCCTAAAATTCCCTAAACAAAAAAAAACTATGCCCAGCTTCATAACAATCCCAGTTTAAATTATAGTAAAGTTATGGATTAGCTTCATATACCTGATACGTTCATTCTCATCAGCAGCTATTACTATAGGAGAGAAAGGTTGCAGCAATGCTGTTTGTGTACCCTTGATGTCCCACTTAGCAATTGGATTTGTAAGCCTGCTAACATCTACAACGAAAAAATAGAATATCAGCCATACATCTGTAAGCAACATGCTTAATAAAAATAAAAAGAGAAATACAAACCAGAGTGCTGGCATTTTGCTATGTGCTCCAGTGCAAGCTTTTCCTTCTCCTCTCTTCTGGCCGATACTTCCTCACTATCATCTGCAGCAGTTAATAGTGGTTTGGAAAAGTGTCCACAACTCCAACTATAGATAGTTGACTGTGGAAGAAAGCTTCTATCTGAAGTTCCAGAAGCACCACTAGAACCTAAAAGTGGATCAGCCAATCCAGAGTCCGGAGAATTCATCAGGTGGGGTCTAAACTCCAATGAACAGACTCTACGCATTCCAGTTATATAACTCGGGCGAGGAGGACTGACCGGAGGAGTTCTGAAGGTCAGTGGCAAGTGTCCTGCCAGAGCAACAAGCAATATTAAGCAGAAAGGCTTGCAACAATGCAGCAAGGATTATAACAAATAAATTTGAAGAGATAAACTTCATTAAACTGCTTTGGATGTTATTATCCAACAGGATCAACCATTAACTAAAACTGAAAAATAGATCTACCTCCATTCATATCAAACCATGATGAGGATCGAGCCAGTCCAGCAAGAGTTGTAGAAGCGGTAGATTCAGCAGTTCGAACACCACTAGACTTCAATGGTTTGGCAACCACTTGTTCAATACCAATGATGGACAGTACTCGTCGACCAAGATTTGCAATGCGTGGAGATGGATCTTTGGCTAAAGTACACATAGCAAGTACACATTGTGAATACAATGCATTGTCCAAGGGCTTTGGTCCAGTGTGATTAACCACTCCATTGCTGAAACCATCATTTAGAATTCCTGAATCAGAATGATGAGATGAATCATCAGACAATGGGGACCCATGCATGATTCCCGAACCAGCAAGAGGACTGCTAGAAGAGACCCGTCCATCTCGAACCACTGGAGAATTGTCACTTCCAACCCTGATAGGTCCAATTTGAGGGGAAACAATACTTCCATGAGGTATATGTTGGTTCTGTTTAGGATATCCACCAACTGAACCTTTAATATTAGCTAATGAAGGTAAGGAATTAATCAAAGAATTAGGTTGAGGCTTCCAATATGCAGCAGCAATAGACTTCAGGTGCTTGTTGTGGCCAAAAGCAAATCGTGCTAGAGCTGGCAGTTGAAAAAAAAGAGTCAGCAACATGCCTCAGATCCATCTCACTCTAAAGTATACCAGCCCTCCCAATACTCTATTGACAACATTAAGTTGTCTTAGACTACAAACCGATTACAGCATTGCAATAAAACTAGAAGCTACAATTAGAAACACAAATAAAAAGATGTTTTTACATGCAAGTTTTAAGGCTTTTTGTCTTTCTCTAAGTTCAGAAACAACGCCATTAGGAACTTGTTTGCAAATGATTAAAAAATTGCAATGATGATATCTATTAAACATAACAACCTCCTGTTTGAGCTCTACCAATCTAATCACAAGAAAATAAAAGGTACTCCCGAATTAAAAACAAAATATAGCATCAGATGCTTAATCACCTACCTACTGCTACCTCTGCCCTCACCAATGGACTCCCATCTGAAGCAACACATAACATACTCTTAACTATACTAACTTCAGCCCTAAACTTTTCATCATCATCGCATTCTTCATCGCCACCAACACTTCTACATGTATCAAATCCCACATCAAGAAGGGTACCCAATGCAAAAACAGCAGATGCCCTAACCTGTGAAACAATAAATTGCATGACTAAATTTATTTGATTAATTCATCAAAAATTGTAGTCATCTGGCAACTGGAAATAGAACCAAGTAGTAGGGCATAAAACCTCTGGCTGGGGTGCAGACAGTAGGGGAACAAATATAGTAGTTGCATCTTCCTGTAAACCAATTGTTTGTGCCTCTGAGAAGTCTTCCCACAATTTCCCCAGACACAGGCAAAGCCACTGAAGGAAAAGGGGTTCAGTTTGTGAATCATTAGGACATGAACTCTGAAGGTGCTTTAAGCAGACATGAATCAAACCAGCTTCCATACAAGCTTCTTGGCCCCGTCTATGACCATCCACAATCACAGCCAAAACAAAAGCAGCCATTGCCCGTTGCTCTGGATATGCTTCCATGCTATCAAGAAACTTAATGAAATAGATATGACCACCATCCTTCACTAGATCAACCTGACATGACTACAACACAGAAAATGGAACAAAATCATACCAGACACAGCAGACATTCGACATCAGATTTCAAGACCAAATTTCATTAGAGTTTTATAAAGGTCAGCAAAAACCAGAATATTCACAACTATGTTAATGGAGTTTATTGAGCTGAACTGTATGTTTCTAAGACAACAACGATGCTTAATTCATACTGAGAAAACGGAACCAATACAAAAGAAACAAATATTCAATATCCTCAAATAAAGAATCAAGCTATATACACTTTATTTTTACAATTATAACACTCCCCTTGAAGCTGAAGCTGAAGCATATAAGGATATATGGGAATAAATAGACATTGTTGATAATATATATATATAGACACACACACACAAGGTAGTCAAACTCGAGAGTTTACTTAAACTCGTGAGAGTCCAGTAAACTCGAATCGTAAACTTGTAAGAGTTTACTTCATATGATAAAAAAATTTAATTTATATAAATGACATCCTATTTCAAATAAGTCCATAGAATTATATAACTTAAATGTACTTGAAATAAATAATTTCATACAAATACCGTAAAACATTCTCAGTAATTGATGAAGATACATTTGCATTGCTCTCAATTGAGTTAGAACCATTCCCAAACATTTTGTTCTATTCTAATTATATCAATTTTCCACTACAAAATTAAAAAATGTTATAAATAAACATTGTTTCTAAAAATTATAACACGAACATAAAAAAGTATCTAAATGTGCTTGGGAAGGAAATGAGTGTTGTGTAGTGTAGGGGCTCACGTTATAAATTATAACACGAACATAACATAACATTATTTAATTCATATCTTCTAACCTAAAACCTAAAACTTGCACGAGAAAAGGGGAATGTGTGCGAAGTGCAGAGGGGAATGACGGCCAACAACGAAACGCAAGGCAACGACCCAATTGACAGCATGCGAAGCGACGCCGACCATGATCGATGATGACAACAATGTTGTCCATGGCGAGCTCGAGAGCTTGCGCCTGAAACAGTGAGGTGTTGTGTGACGGACTGCGAATTGCATGAGTAAGTTTGTGATGCGCGAGAAGTTCAGACGAAGAAGGGGATTAAACATAGAAGCCCTAATCTGGTGAATTCATACGACTGCATTTTGGTTAAAAATTTGTCATCAAACTCGCGCACATGTTCCTAAACTCGAAATTTTAGACGAGTTTACTGATTCTACAACGAGTTCACCGATTCCACACACACACACAATATATATATATATATATATATATATATATATATATATATAAAATTTATAATTCTATAATTATAACACTCTCCCTTGAGTTGGAGCTTAAAAGTCGCATGTGCATAGCTTAATGCAATTTAGATCGATCTTTGGTACTCTTAAAGACTTGGTGAATATGCTAGCCTATTGTTCACTAAAGTTGAAAAACTTAGTGGTGATAACAATTTATTCCCTTTTGAAATAACAATTTACTTCAATGTATTTGGTCCTCCCATGAAAGAGAGGATTAGAAGCATTTGTGAAATGGTGCCTAGTTGACACATATAAGGTTCATTTGGGAATCTTCTCCAAATTCAACCAGAGTTTTTTTAGCTACATGAGCTCATAAATGACTAATGTCATTATCTTGTATTATGCTTCTACACTTCATCTTGCCACGACATTTTGTATCCTACTTTTCCATGATATTAAATTGCCTCCAACAAGAACACAATACCCTGAAGTAGAGTGCCTATCACACGGTGACCCAACCAAGTTAGCATCATAATACCCAACTTGAGTATTTCCCTTGTCTTCACAAATAAGGCCTTTGTCAAGAACAATCTTAATATACTTCAAGATTCATATGACTACTTCCCAACGATCTTAACTAGGAGAGTTAAAAAATTAATTTACTACACTCATTACAAAGACAATGTCAGGACAAGTTACAACAAAATAATTTGGCTTACCAACTAACTTGTATCTCCCAAGATCAAAATACGGTTCTCCTTAATTAGGTGCAAGTTTGACACTCATATCCATTGATATGTCCATAAACTTAGCATTAACATCCATGTTTCTTCCAAAATGTCCCTTTTTGTGATGTGATCAAACCATCCTTGGACTATGCAACCTCTAGACAAAGGCAAGATCCTTTGTATGAAATTTTTAAAATGTCGTTTTAGTTGGACAATACTCTCCTTATCACTACCCATGATAACAAAGTTGTCCATGAGAGATATATACATCCTTAGCAAGAATGACAATAAAACACATAATGATCAACATCACTTTGTGTCATTCCAAAATTTTGGATGATAATTAAAAACTGCCTAAACCATGCATGGGATGATTGCTTGAGGCCATATCACTCCCCTTGAGCAACAAATCCAAAAGGTTGCGGATGCAGACTCGCTATCAAGATCACCATGTAGAAATGTATTCTTGATGTCAAGCCGAAACAAAGTCCAATGGTGACTATTTGTAGTGAAAAAAAGATGTCTCATAAATGTCATTTTGGCAACAAGAGAAGTGCTGATATAATCTTGCCCATAGATTTTTGTGTATTCTTTGGCAAGCAATAAATCTTTGTAGCAATCAATTTTGCCATTAGATTATACTTCAAGAGTGTATAACCAATAACACCGGACAATTGATTTGTCATCTAGAAGAGAAACAAACTCGCAAGTACCAGTCCTTTGGGCACTCTAGACAAGATAAAGCTTCATCTTGAGGCTTAGGACAACGACGAACAAGTATAATGTATAGCGGAAAGTCAATGATAACTACTGTTAGTATAGTGGGGAGAATAATACCATTGGATGAGGACACAGCTTAATGCAGAATAATACCATTGGATGCCAAGAACTATTGGAATTGGTCAGATACATATTCATGGACATTGTCACAATTCAAACCAAACAAATGTTCTAAACCTGGCACTGTATTCTGTAGTTTTGTCAACTCAAGATGGTCTAATTGTGCATGAATCATCATTGGAGAGACCGTGAATGCACATACAAATGGTGATGTAGAGAGATAGTAAAAATCATGTGACTCATATCTAATGCCAATCATCTTGCCCGATATTTGGTCATACAAGGTAACATTCATTCTAATGAAAGTAAACATGACGTCATGGGATTGGATCAATCAAGGGAAAGTAAACTAAAAGGGCATTTAGGAACATAAAGAACAAAGTTGGCAAGGGATGAGAGGGGTTGGATATTACCCTTGCTGCAAGCTTGTGTTTGTGAACCATTGCTAGTAGTTATAAAAGGAAAATTGACCGTAGTTGTAAAGGATAAGGAAAAAAAACGATTATCAGATATGTGATAAGATACCACATACAAGAGATTGATAGGGACAAGCAGATTAATTACCAATGTGCCACCAAAATATTGTTACCAGTAGATTGAGGTGTCTCACACCATTCAATTAAGTCTTCATATGTTGTAAAAGTCATACAAGATAGACCAATTGGTAGTGTAGGAGCAACAGGTGACTCAACATTAGATGCAAGGGAAATATTGGAAGAACGATGCGGTTCCCCATGTAGCTTCCAACAACTAACAGTATTACGTCCATTGTGAAATGTGTCTGTTTATTTTATAAGACATGGGGAAACACAGATGAAGTAGAAGTCACAGTAGGGTCTATCCTGATCCCAAAATCAAATCATGTGTGGCAAAATACTCTTTTGGCAAACCTTACAAGCCTAAGGTCATAAACATTGTGGTTCCTAAATTCCTTCTTTAAATATACAGATGAGGGGAAGGAGCGCGCTAAAATCATGTAAGGCAGCATGAAGTTGCATAACACAAACATAGGACTCTCGGTACACTTTGTATGGCAGAGTGTCGTTGCTATAAAGGGAAGCACAGTCCTGCAATCCAAATAGATGTACAGACATCATGGGGACAAAAAAAATAGGTTTGAGCGAAGTGTGACCTATAGATGTAATAACGCTACATAGTTGAGTATGGATATATCCATTGTTGTGCAACCTACTTAATCATTAGCCAATTTTGGAAGCCTAAGTTGAATAGTTAAACTCATCTATCCTTTTAATACTAACAATATGGTTAGGAAAAGATATGAGAATCTGTTCTAAATGTTGATAATATACTTTTTTTCCTTTAAATCTGGAACAAAAATAATCTAAGGTGAGGGAGAAATAGACTGGACCAGCAAACAACTCTAATTGATCTGCCACTACTACAGGTAGGAGCACATAAAGAAGGTGACCTGGGCACAGGTTAGTCGACTGTCTGGCACCACTGCACATGCTGCCATGTACCAACAGGAGTTTTGGTCAGAACAAGAGATAATATGCTTGTGTGAGCATGTCATGGGTGGTCTGCATCGGCTTTAGGATGGTTGGATAGAATGGCACAGCACAATCCCAACCTTTTGTTTGCTGAAGCTAATGATAGTCATCGAAAAACTCAATAGAGGCAGCAGCACTAGAATAGTGCATCACCTAAAAAAACGGTTTCCCCAAGAAAGTATCATCCTATGGCACAGTGCAATCCCAACCTTATGTTTGCTGAAGCTAATGATGGTCATCAAAAACTCACCAGAAGCAGCACTACAATAGTGCATGCAAACCTAAGAAAAAGGTTTCCCCAAGAAATTATCATCCTAAGGCAGTGGGTCAAGCCAACATAGTTTTGAAAAAGACTCTAGATACCATGTTAAACTATAGGAAAGAAACATTGATCTGAAATGGTATGTTTTATAGACAACATGGATGTTTTATTTATACTGAAAAAAAAAAAAATCAATACAATAAATGAAGGTGATATCCTCTAAAAGTAAAGACATGATAGGAAATATATAGTAATGTTCCCTAATAATACATATATAATCTATATATTCTTCATTATATAGGATCTGCTCCTTATAACAAGTATGGGATGATTGAGGAATAGCATCATGGCCATACATATGTTTGGTTTGAAAAAAAAGGAGTATGAAAGACGTGTATTTAAATTTGAAAATTTTATTGCAGAAGATAAAAATAGGGTTCGGAGGGCACAAAGAAAGTTCATGAGAAAGAACTTCAAGAAACCAAAATCTTCCAAAGTTTTCCCTCAATTAAAAATTTTAAAACTTCCTCCTCCCTTAATTTGTCCTCTCATCTAGTCAAAACAAAGGCTTAATGCTTTTTTTCCTATTTTCCTTATCTTCTCCCTCAATCTCTCTACTTTTCTTGGCTTGTCCAGCCCCATCCAAAGCTAATGTATATACTGCAATAACTAGAATAAAAGCCTTCAGTGACTAAGACAAAATTTCAACATGATTTAAGCATGCTTGGTTCAGATTAATTTTGGATAAAAAAATCATATCCTTTTCAAATGTTCTCATATTCAACTTTTCTTGCCATATCCAGCACAATGCAAAGCAAGTGAATATACTGCAATAACTACCATAGTAAAAAGTAACCTTCACTGGCCAAGACAAAATTTCAACATGATTTAACACATGTTTGGTCGAAATTAATACTGGAAAAAGAATCACATACTTTTCAATGTAAACGATATAATAAACAACTACTTCTCTAAAATAACTAAAAAACCAACATGTAATTGACATTTACTTAAAGAATTTATTTTCCACCGAATCTACCTTGTCAAGTGCAAGAATTTTCGTCCATATAAATACAAGGATCTGTCGTAGTTCTGGTGTTGTTGTTTGTAATAGCTTTAGAACATAAGGAAATATTCCAACAGATAATGCCTACACATAAAAAACTGGGTAGTAAGTTCTCGTAAACCTTTATAGATAAATAAATAAATATATAAATAGGTATTCAACAATAGTTGATGAATCTAGAGAAAAACTACCAGATCAACCGCCCATGGCCCCATATCAAGGAACCTTCCAAGCAGCACTAAGGCCCGAAAGCGATGGCATTGACTAAGTAAAACCTGATACAGGAACAATGCATGGAAAAGGTATAAACAACTGGCAAAATATTTTCCCAGAAGTATAAAGTACACTTATTGTGAAAAAAAAAAGGAAAAAATAATTCGAGTCAATAGAGCACAAAGAAAGATTGAAAGGTCATTTTGCAAATGATCCAAGGGTACAATTCTGAACCTATATAGAATCAAGAAATAGGAAGATGATTGCCAAGTCAAACAAATTGCAAAATAATTCCTTAAATAAATGAATAGTAAATAATTAAGACAAGAATAGACCATAACACACTTTCAGAAAAAACATTTTAGGACAATTACAGTAATGTATGTTGAATGAACAAAACAACAGTAATGTCCATTGCCATTACAGCTAGATGTGGCTAGACCTGTTGTTAAGAGAGTAGATGCTCACAACAAATACATCATTTAGACAAATGTCCATCACAAGGATGATAATAACAAACACTTACCCATCAAAAAGTTAATAAGGAACAGGAACACAGTTGATTTCATAAAAACATGTAACCTACCTACAAGAGTATTATGAAGCAACACAATGGCTCAAAAGGAAACAAAGTAAAAAAAAAAGATCGCACCTGAAGAACTATAGGCAACTGCTCTGGTGGTTTCTTATGTTCAGAACCATGGTCAAGCCATACCTCAAATGCTGTCAACTGCTCAGTGAAAAATGTACTAGGCTGATAGAGAAAATAACATACTTCATCAGGTAAGCTTAAAACTCAATACATAATCCTTCGTATGGCAACTATTCCTTGCCAAATCAGAATACCTTAACTATTTTTTTATTATTTAATATTCAATATCAGAACGAACTCTACATCAAAGTTATTACAAAAAATAAATCCAGAATTCCAGATACCTGAAATTCAGCATTAGGATCCTCAACTAAAGATGGAAGTTGAGAGAGGCACAGCTCAGCAGCCATGTCCCATGCATCCCTGAAGTGTGGAGAAAAAACATAAACTGTAGAAAAATTTCGCAACACAAAAATATCATAACAATAATCACCAACAATACCACATATGATGCTGGTGGGTTGGAGGTAACATCGGGTGAGAAACAGGAGAACAATTTGCAGATCGCATGATTCGCTCAGCAAGTAGAAAATTCCGAAACAGACTAGCAACAAGCAAATCCTGTCTAAACAGTCTTTGAAAAAGATCTGCAGGAAAAAATAATTATCAATATAAGATAAAAAGATACCAACTAAAATTGCTTGCTAAATAACTGGAATTCAAAAAGAAACTTTTGCAATTTAGTAAGTCAGTGAAAATGACAGGGAGGGTTGAGACCCACCATGGGGAAGAACGTTCCAGGCAATTGTATCAGTTACTGCTGTAAAGATCCAATTCAATTCACCTAGAAGTGTCTTTCGGTCATTAGGACGGCCAGGGATCTTGTCTATAAGTGAATAATCAAGTGATTCACGAAGTAATGATCGTGTACAAAACCTAGAGAAATTTACATCACAAAAAAGTTATCAATAACCAGTTTGCTGAGACACACAATTATCACTTACCAACCCTAGAAAGTTCAGGAGCTATAGAAAATGAGGACAGTTAAGTTAGTATTGCAAATGTAGATGTTGGGCATATAATCAATTTCATAGTGAAAAAAACATCTGTATCATGGCTTTTTTCTTCTATAACTACTGCAGTTAACAAAAAGCCCAGCTGCAAAAGTTACAATAAAGATAATAAATCAGTTAAGCGCAGCAATACTCCTAAGGGGAACTGTATCATAAAAACTGACATTTATGATTCTGGATTATGATGAATACAATCCGCCATCATGAAATGATATTAGATAAAAGTAGTTAAGTAAAGGTCACATATGGGAAAGTATGATCAGATTGAAGATTGGGAGGGTAATGTAAAACAATTCATGTCACAAAAGTGTTCATTATTTAGAAGTCCATGCACAATGCTTTCAAAATTCATGCATAATGCTATTATGTTTAAAAGAATAATAATAATAATAAGGTATGCTAAACCTGCGTGAATGTTTCATATTAAACATTCTAAACAAGATAAACTAAGTAGGAATTAATGAGAAGTTTCACCATCGCAATGCCATCTTTATAGGCGTTGTAAGGCATGATGTAAACACATCAGCAGGGAATTCTGCACTCTGAGGCAAAGTTTCGTGTGCTTCACATGCTGCAAGCAGAATACAATCCCTTTGGGACACAGTGGAGTTGGAAGCACTCCATTCATGAAGCTTATCAATGACAAGTCCAGTAACAAATTTGGCAGTCCAAAAAAGACAAAATCAGTAGCAATACATTTGGAATTTTTTATAAGTATTTAATAACATGGTTTTGTGTGGATACCTCAATGAAGGAATTCACAATCATCCCAGCTGCAGAGCAATCAAAAACATAAATTGATGGGGTCTTCAGCCAAGAATCAAGTTCATTGATGGGTAATGGGATATACTGCGTATAACTCTGCATAACATATGATGAAAATGAGAATAGGAATGTCTTGTAGCTATTCTCATGATATTGTGACTTAGGGCATTATACTCAATTGGAACCCATGATATCTAGCAGCAAAAGTTAAACTAATCAGGCATTTGCGATAGGATACAATTCCAGTTTAGTTTTAACCTTTTATCAGCTATTATCTATCAGTTATTGTCGATGTAAGGTCAGGAGTACAAAATTTTGCCTTTTCTAAGATAATGATTATTGTGACCTCTTCTCATGTAACAAAATAAATAGCACTTACGTTTATTTACTGTTTTTTTATGATTATTTAATATATCCCTTATTGCACTTGCTAAACAAAATCTGAGCAAAAGCATGAAAGTAAAATAAGTAAAATACAATATACTCATCATGCCTACAATAAATAGTGAAAGGCTTTCTTACCCACTTGCTTCTCATACTTTTCCCACCCTATTTTGCTTCTATTCATGGTTTGTCCTACTTTCACAATCACTCATTTTCCATTCTCCCATTTTTATCTTTATACTAATTTTCTCTACTGATAACGGCACATTTTTAAAGAGGTGAGAACCTATACACACACAAGGTAGTCAAACTCCAAAGTTTACCTAAACTTGTGCAAGCTTCACAAAGTAACAAGATTTTACTTCAAGCAATAAAATACTTATAAATAGCATAATAATTCAATATTATATGATGTTATAAATAACACTTTTATATTTTTTACTGTAATATTATCATTAGTTGATCATAATATATACTTTTTTAAAGTTTTTATACTTTTTCAATATTATTATCCCTTTATCCTTACTCTAGTTGATCATATAAGATACTATGCTTTGCATAAAAACAGTTGTTGGACGTAAACTGAGGTCCAATTGTCCAAAATATAGCAAGAGAGGAGTAAAAAATCAAGCCCCAATGACTCAATCACTAATTTGTAGTTTGCACCAGCCCTATATATGAAACTGGACAAGAGAAAGGAAATGGGACAGAAGTGAGATCGCAAAGTGTCAAGGAGAATCAGAAACATAAAAACGGAGCAGAGCTGAGAAAGACACCAAGAGAGATTTGTTTGTACAATAGAACACAACACCAACACCTAAAACAGACAGAAACTTGTGAGAGAACCAATGAACCATAAAATTGTTCCCTAGAAACAAACAAATCTGCCGTCGTTATTGGCTCTTTTCTAATGTTCAACTATCTTGCTGAATCAACTCTAAACTCATGATTTTACACTAGTTTGAGCAAGTATGCTCGTGTTTACATGAGTTAACTAGATTTGAGGGTGTAGGAACATAAATTCAGACAAATTAACAAGTTGACTGGCAATTTTGGTAACCAAGCACGCCCACTTTTTTTCAACTAGGCCTATATTGCTAGTATGAAGAGAACAATATCTGATTTATAAAGTAACTACCTCGCATCAAGAACTAAGAAAATACAAACATTGACCTTATTGAAGACCCAGATTTCACCATTAGCGGTTGGTTTTGGGACACCATGCCCATTGTAATGGAATAAAACTCTTTCTGACTTTGCATATCTACGACAAGTAGTACAAAGTTTCTTCACCTCATCCACTGTCGGGTCAAGTTGACATTTATAGCGGGCCTGTAAAGATCTCAAAAAAGTTAACTACAAAACAATTTCAAAGATAACATGAGCATAAGGTACCCAGTTAAACATTTCCCACCTTTGGTTGCCATCTTTCATACTGACTGCTTAAGGTTTTTCCAATTGACTCCAATGCCTTTTGTGGTGCCATAGAAAATGGATCTGCAGTATTGAACAAGGTAAGCACCAAAAACTGTTAGCAGCTTAATCATGGTCGCAAGCCTCCAAAGTTTTGATACGTCACAAAGATTCTACTCAACCCATTCAGCTACATTTTTTATCAACAAGTTGCAAATAACTCTAAATAACTAGGCTGGGGATCAAAAAGTTAATGGGTGGATAAAAAGTTGAAGACAAGTATGAATTAAATAGTTCATCCATAAAATATAAATGCAAAATAGCACACATAAAAAATATGAACTTGTAAAAATAAATAGTTAATAACAAAAACAAGTCATATAATATTATTAAGAAGCCCAACGCTATTTCCAAACATGAATTGAGCAAAAATAATGCAAAATATATCAAATCCAGGAAACAACTTGAGTGTACAAACTACAGAAAACAATTAAATAAAATGAGATGAAAGGTAACAAGAGACCTATCCAGCACTCCATTCTAGCACAGGGAGATATCTTTATTACATCTGGTGGGTCCACACTAATGTTCAAACATAATACTAGAGCTACACATCCTGTCTTCATCTGCACCAAAAAATTAGAGTTAAACTGGAGCATAAATCTTACAATAGATATAACATATAAACATCTTCAAGAAGTATTTAAAACATCTTAGAGGAATAAACAGACACTTCGATGAAAATATATTTTTGATTATGAAGAAAAATGTTAAATATCAATATAATTTATACCAGAAATCCATTGCAAAGGAAGACTATTATTCAAGAAATCCTACTAAATGGGAGAAAATTTATCTTCAAAATTGAGCATCACCCTACCCTCTCCCAAAAAAGCATCGAACCAACAGTATAAAACTTATCAGAAAAGTAAACCACATTAATGCATTTCACATTTCGTTATGTCTTATTTCAAATGCAGGAAGAAATTATATTTTATTGAGTAGAGAACAACCCCTTCGTTGAATCTTCACTCCAAAGTTACATCCACAACTGTAATAAGACAGATTGAAAACTTGCAAATGCCGAACAGCCAGAATATCTGAAACTACCATGCTATCAGTACCTTTAGAAAATTAGTTGTCAATCAACTACTCATGTTGAAGAAGCTTCTACTTTTATTTTAACAAAACGCAATTGCACTAGTTGCAAAAAAAGAACAAGGGAAAATTGCAAGTGCCGAACAGCCAAAATATCCGAAACTGCCATGCTATCAATACCTTTAGAAAATTAGTTGTCAATCAACTACTTATGTTGAAGAAGCTTCGACTTCTTTTTTTAACAAAACGCAATTGCACTAGTTGCAAAAAAAGAACAAGGGTATAATTAAAGATAATTGGCAAACTGCTAACACAAAATTTACAGTAGAAAGAATCAGACTACGCAAAAGGTGACCTGCTTATTTCACATTTTTAACAAGGGATGAAGTTTAAATCAATGCTCCTTACAAAAAATCATATACTTAATTTTTCATATGTGTACACTTGGACTAAAATCCACCTCTGTCAAGGGTCAAGCAATTTCAACCAATATAGAAAGCTAGAAACCTGCATTTGATGTAAACAAGCCACTTCCTAATGCAAGCTACCAGGATTTACACAAGTCCCCTAAAAAGAGACATGTAAACAATTTTCCCCACCGCCCATTACGAAAGCACTAATTTAGTCAAGCAAATTCCAGGATAATTCATCCACTTTTACAGCCAAATCTTTACCAAAATAAGAATTCATGAAACACCAAGCACACAATTAATAGAAGAAATTTCCCCAATGCAAGTATCAATCAGGTCCACTACTATAACGTTATCATTATTTTGAATTGATCAAATTCAAGATCCGCTGAACTACACAGTGCACTCTGGATAGTAAAGAAAGAATCCGCATTAAAACCCACAAACATCACAGAACTCATTCGATTTTCTCATTAATCATTGGTTCAGTTTCACTCAGCATTTCACTTTTGCACTTCAGAGGATCCAGACCCGTCTTAACAAAACTTAATGTTTAACAGGTCAAACATTTTACGTCCTTGACAAGTCCCAAACAACATTATCACATACACAAACATAGTAAAACAAAGGCATCCATTCACAGTCACCAATGCTGCCACTGCATTGACCTAAACGCCTTTTTTCTCTACATTTCCAAATTTCTGTCACGCAGAACGACACACTACTAACAATTTTCCAATATATAGGTAACGAAAATCGCAAATCACCGATTCATCACAGTAAAATGCATATAATACCAACAAGGTAAACAAACAACAACTGAATCAAACTTTCCAGAGCGATTGAACTGACCCTATCCTTGGGTCGCCACTTGGAGACTAGGCCGCTGTCGGAGGGGCCAGCGGGGACGGCGCCCTCGAAGGCTTCGTGGCGGAGCTCGCAGAGGACCACAGTCTGCGGCAGGTAGGCCATGCTGGTGGCGCCATTCCCGGTGTAGTTGCCGCTGCTGCTAGCGATGGCGGCTTCAGAGTCGCCGCGGTTCGCGAAATCGGCATCGTCAGTGTTGTTACTGGCGGTGACGACGGCGACGGAGGAGGAAGAAGAGGAGGCGGTGGAATCGTCGTGGTGGTTCTGGTTGGGAACGACGAGAACAGTGGATTGTGAAAAGCGAGAGGCCATCAAATCTCCCAATGCCATCCAAATCAGAAACCCTCCTCAGTGATCGTACATGGAATAGGGGAGGGTTTTGACGCGGAGGGAACCCTAGCTTTTGGCAGGATGAAGAATATGAAGATGATGATGGTGACGTTGAAGACGATGATAGTGATGGTTATGGTGGCGGTTGTGTTGATGATGATGGTAGACAAGGTGATGATGGTGATGATGAAGAAGAAGGGGGCGCATAGAACAGTGGCGGCAGGCACTGTCTCTCCTCGAAGGGAAACGGAAACGAGTGATACAAATTGCGATTTTGTGAAACCAAACCGAGAGAAAAAAATTTTGGGGGAATTTAATAAACTTTTCTTTTTTGGAACGGGAAAAAAAAATAAATTGAAAATTTGCCTCAGACAGCCTATTCTTCTCTTTATTTTCAAAAACAACTGTTCTTAATTAATTATTAACTACATTGTCATATTTTATTACATAAGCCTAACGTCACTAATGATGATAATAAAAAATTAATTGGATAGTGGGAGCATTACAATTAGAATCACGGAAAAATATGGTGTGATTTATCAGCATTTTACAAATTAGTGTAACACTGCTAATATAACAAATATAATATATATATATATATATATATATATATATATATATATATATATATATATATATATATATATATATATATATTCAGT
>Ga0214545_1003633_pt1 | contig 29316 bp, 24 predicted proteins | sample CNSS4metaG_FD_160064 | JGI IMG/M metagenome (GOLD analysis project Ga0214545, IMG submission 160064) | Root nodule microbial communities from cowpea collected in UCLA plant growth center, Los Angeles, California, USA - CNSS4 | ecosystem: Host-associated > Plants > Roots > Nodule | place: USA...
CATAACATGTTGTTAGGGAGATCAACGGCTAAGGCAAAAGGTCTTGTATGGTGTTCTCTCCAGGTTTGATATTTCTATCCATATCTTTATAATTGTTTGCTTGATTTTCTTCCTTAATTAATTGTAATGTTGTTAATATATTGTAGTGTAATAGACAAACCGGCTCATATGAGTGCGGTTACTATATAATGCAATGGATGACAACCACTGTGCGTGCTCGTATTACAACAAATTGGGAAACGGTAATATATATTTGAATTGAAACGAATACTTTGCAATATTTCCTTTTTATATACTAACTTAACTTAATATATTAATTTGTAGACATTCAAGAGTCCTGCAGCAATTCCCGCAAAGTCCATCAAGTTTGGTAGGATAACATGTGCCAAATATATAATTGAAATGTACAATACTATTGATTAGGACATGTATCTTGATTGTAAATGATTTGTAATTGTCTTTTAAATGAATTTGAATTGTGGATGTGTTATAAAATATTCTGTTCTGGTCTATTCTAGTCTGTGCTGGGTGCTGAACAAAATTTGCAGGTTTAAATGTGGGAATAACACCAAAACAGAAACTGCATTAAAAAAAATAACATATTAGGCCTCGGTTCATACCAGAACCGAAGCAAAAAGCGTACATATGGCCTCGGGTGCAACCAAAACCAAGGCCAAAAGGGGATCGAATTTAAAAAAAAAACAAAGAAGCACATATGGCCTCAGGTGCAACCAAAACCGAGGCCAAAAGGGGACCGAATTTATAATAAAAAAGAAGCACATATGGCCTCAGGTGGAACAAAAACCGAGGCCAAAAGGTCGGGCTCTATGGCCTCGGGTTCCATTAAACTGAGGTAGAAGAGGGCTCTATGGCTTTGGTTCTTAACCGAGGCCAAAAGCTATCCTCTTTTAGCCTCGCCCCAATATGCTTCGGTTCGGGAACCAATGCAGAATATTAAAAACAACCGCTGCCAAAGCCCCTTCCTGCACTGGTGTAACACTTCCCCTTGAGTGTCCATTGATAAGAGAATGTGCCTCGTTAAAACCTTACATTGAAAAACCCTTTAGATAAAAAGCCTTGGGAAGAAAAAGAGTACAACATTTTGTATTCTTTAATACAATATTGTTCATCACATATTCTATTTCTCCTCCTCATGTAAACTTACATCATTAAGGTGATAGAGTCCGAACTTATGAATCATTTGCTCAAAAGTTCTTCTTAGCAAAATCTTTATAAATAGACCTGTCAGATTTTCACATGAGTGAATCTTTTGGATATCTATATCATCCTTTCAATTGAACAATACACTATTGTCTTCATGTATGGTTGTTGATTCCATCTTTGTTAGGGATAACCACAATTTTCTTGCACATATTAAATTATAGACCTTAACCAAACATATTTACAACTTTCCACATAATTATGTATGATTAGACAATGTTGTTGTTATGATTTTTTTCATATATCATAATGAAATCATTGTACTACCACATATGAACAAATATCTTGTTTATGATAAACCATTATGACATTGTGAGGATATATAGAATAACATGCATATGCATAACACATTAGGTCTGATTCTGAATCATTTGGATAAAATAAGCTTATATTCGTAGTACCCTTAAGGTAACGAAGTATATGTTTTACTCATATCCATTTTCTTATTGTAGTTGAAGAACTATGTCTTGCTTAAAAAAAATTACATCAAATGCAATATCAGGTCGAGTATAATTAGCAAGATACATTAGTGCTCTTATAACACTAAGATATGGTACTTCTGGAGCAAGAAGATCTTCATCATTTTCTTGAGGTTTAAGAAGAGCCTTTATCAACATCTAACGACCTCACAATTATTAGAGTGCATAATGTATGTGACATTTCCATTTAAAACATTTTACGCATCTTAATTATATAAGTCTCTTGATGTATAAAAACATATTTGTTTAAACACTAAAAAATTTTGCCTTTTCAAGATTCTTCATCTCAAATTCTTTCTTTAAGCAATCAATTGCCTTTGTAAGCTCATAAAAAGTTCCAACGATGTTTATGTCATCTACATAAACAATAATTATGGTAAATTCATTTTTGGATCTTTTCATATAAATACAAAAACAATTAAGATCATTTCTATATTATTCTTTTAATAAGTACTCAAAACGACAATTATACCACACATGTCCTGATTATTTTAATCAATAAAAGGTATTGTTCAATTTTATTTAATAACCCTCTTTAGAATTTGCCTTGTTGGGCAAATTAAATTCTTCAAGGATTTTCATATAAATATCATTCTCAAGAGAACCGTAGAAATAGGTTGTAACATCATCATTAGATGTAAATGCAAACCTTGTTGTGCAACTAGGATAATCAAATATTGCAATGTTATTGCATTCAATACCATTGAATATGTCTTTTCATAAATCAATATCAAGTTTTTGTGAAATACCATGAGCAACCAATTGTGCTTTGTATCTAACAATTTCATCATTCTTAATTTGTTTTTGTGCAAAAATCCATATGTACCCAATGAGTTTCACACCCCGAGGTGTGCGAACTATAGGTCCAAAAACCTTTCATTTAGGAAGAAAATCAAATTATGCTTCTTTGCATATTTTCGTTTTGACCAACCATTTCTTTGTCAACAATTTTCAATGATCATTGGTTATTGATCCTCATTGTCATTCATAACATTCATCGTTATATTATATGTAAAAATTTTGTGAATGTTGACTTTATTTTGGTTCCATATTATATGATTCATGACATAATTTATCGAGATCTCATCATTTTCAACAATTTCAAGTACCCGAGGTTCTTTTGGAATTGAATAATTAATTATGTCAAATGAATCTTTTGGGATTTCTACCTTTTCGATTAGGTTATCTTGAATTTTATCTCCCTTTCTCATTCAAGAGTTTTTATCTTTGGAACCAATAGGCCTACCACGTTTTAAGAGTGTCTTTGGAACTAACAGGCCTACCATGATTCAAGCATGTTATGAACTAATATCAATTATCTTTGGAGCATTAGCAGTTGGTATTAGTTACCCTTTTTCTGTTAGTAAAACATAAGGTAATTGATTGACTAATTTTGTAAATGAATTATCCTTTGAACTTCTAGTTCACATTCTTTTGTACAAGGATCAAAAGGAGATAATGATAATTCATTCCAACCAATATCTTTTTCCAATTGTTTTCTTTCTCCCCCTAATGTTGGAAAAACTTATTCATCAAGTGACAATCGAAAAGTAAAACTGTAAATAAGTCTCATGTTGGTAGTTCAAGATATTTTATTATTGAGGGAGAATCATATCCAACATATATTCTCAATCCTCTATGAGGACCCATCATAGTCCATTTTGGTGGGGGAAATTGGAACATATACGCCACACCCAAAAATTCTTACATGAGAATATTGGGTCATTGACCAAAAACCAACTGCATATAGAGTATCTGTGATAACTTGTTGGCTTGATGCGAATCAATAATAGAACATGCAAAATTGCATATCCCTAAGTAGCCATCAGAAGATTAGCTCTCATAAGTAATGGTCTTGCAACCAATTTTAGGCATTCTAGTAATGATTCCGCAAGTCTATTTTGTGTATGAACATGTGCTATTGGATGCTTAATTTCAATTCCAATTTATATACAATACTCATGAAAAGCACGAGATGTAATTTCACCAGTATTATCAAAACATATTTTCTTAATCATATAATCTAGGAAGTGAGATCTTAATTGCACTAATAACTTTGCAAATACTTGATTGTGAGTTTATAATAAACAAATATGTGACCATCTAATTGATGCATCAATCAAAACCATGAAATGATCCACATGGTAGGTGTATTGGACCACAAATATCACCTTGTATTCGTTTTGAAAATTAGATTGACTCATTTCTAATTTGTCTTGTGATGGTCTTATTATCAACTTTCCTTTATGAACGTACAGTAGATGAGAACTCATTAGTTTGAAAAAGTCTTTTTACTCTTAAGTTTGTGTCCACATGAGTTTTTCAACCTTTTTTTTTCGCATCATAATAACTGATCATGCCAACCAAGGAATTCATTCTGATTCGTAAACTTTTGGTTTACCATTAGATGCATTTTAATTGTACTGATATATGTGTAGTACAAACCACCCAAATGGTCATGCCAAACAATGCATTTATTTTTATTCGTAAACTTCTAGTTTACCATGACTTGAATCTCAATTGTACCAATAAGTGTGTAAACCATAAAAGAAGTTTGATAATTTCTCCAATACACTTTTTTTTTTCAACTCAATTGTAAAAATATAAAGATTTTTTTTTCAACTGAATTGTACAGATATAAAGATATTTCATATATTTTTCATTGTTTGTCTCAATATGATATCTATTTAGATAAATATCCTTGAAACTTAATAAGTTTCTATTCAACTTCTTGGTATAAGTATAATAGCTCTTTTAGAGCCTTCACATATAATTGTAGTACTATAAATAATACTAATATTGATGTCTCACATTACCAAACAAGAGAAAAAATTATTACTCTTGAGAATTGTATAAGTTATTGCACTATCAATAAGACACATATCCTCATCATTGGTGCTAGTGCCAACATTCATTCTTCATATAAACATAAATATCAATATGAGAATTTATTTTTTTAACACTCTCATAACCAATGAGGTGATCAATGCTTCCATTTGGTTTAGCAAATAAAATAATAATATCAAGATGAATAGCATCCATTTGGCCATAATAAGAATCACCATCTTCATAAGGAAAGTGTGTTTTTATGTTCTTCTCATTATTTGTAAGATGGTTTGGTGTACGACAAGTACAACTCAAATGGCCTTTACCATCGTATTGATAATATATACTTTCATCTTATTTGCCAATATTTTCACATTTTTCTTTTTCCTTTTCCTCATTATTGTGCCACTTTTGGTGACAAAATGTGTCTTTGCAATTTCCTTTATAATCATGTCCATAATCAATATCACGATCATGAAAATATAAATCAAATGTTGTTGCATTCACTTACGGGAATGGAACAGAACCAATTGGACATGTTTTATGATTTTTTATCAAAAACTCATTGCTTTGTTTAGCCATACAAAGGCATCAAATAAATTCATAATATTTATTGCTGCATTCACTTCTGGGAATTGAGTAAATTGGACAGATCTCATGATTTTCCATCAAAAAGCTTCATTGCTTTGTTCAGTCATACAAAGGCATGAAATCAATTCATAATATTTGGGAAATCTCTTTTCACAATATTGTTGTCACATGAGCAAATTAGTTGCTCGGATGCTTTATTTCTTTTTTTAATAGTATCCCAATACCCATTGCATCTAAATGTATTTCAACATTTAAAGTCCAATATAAGTAATTTTTCCTTGAAATATCAAATTCAAAATTTGTAAGGTTTGACATGTTTATAAGTAGCACATAAAACAATAGTAATAATAATCATCATAAAAATAAATAGGGTTAAATATGTTTTTGATCCCTTAAATTTTAGTGAATTTTGGAATTAGTCCATTTTGAAACTTTAGACCATTTTAGTCCTTCATCTTTTGAAATACGTGGATTTAGTTATTTTAATCAAATTTTGTTAGGTTTATTTGATGTTTTGTGTAAGACCCGAGAAATTTAAATAATTAAATAAATAATAATTTAATAAATGCGGGTAGTAGGAGCCTTTAAGGCATTTAATGCAGACTGTTATGATGTGGAATAGTATTAGCTCAAGTGGTTGAGAGTACTTAATTGTGTGAGAGGACTTGGGTTCAAGTCCTATTTGTGTCAAATTGTATGTTATTTTAATATGAGTATTATTTTAATAATATGATTGAATGTGAGTCGCGATAATGTGATCCTAAAATTATAAGAATAATCATGAAACATGATTGGTTAAATTGGTTGTGCATTTACTTTGTGATTGAGTGGTTGTGGGATCATACCTTTCTAAGACCAAATTTAACTTTATTTTTGCCAAAATTTCTTTTGGCATGGAGATGAAAAGGTAGAATAACCGTAGCTGCCAAGGGGGCAACCAAAGGAGCTGTAAAATAACCATAATGGGCTTTGAATAGCCACTAACCCTATGATTAAGTCTAAAATTCGTTTTGGGATCATTAACCCTCATTAAGGTGTAATTAAGAGAGAGTAAATTGGAGAGAATAGGGAAATTTCGGGACGACAGTTCGTGAGTGATGGTGAGGGAGGTTTTTAGAGGAATCATTGGTGTTTTGGAAGAGGGAGAGCTGAGTTCTTGTGAAGTAGCATAGAGAGGCCCTTGGACGTCATAAAACAAAGGTTATGAGACCAATTGGAGTGAAGATTTCCAGGTAAGGGGAACTGGTTATATATGTTTTTAATCATGTTCAATATAATGTGCCTTGTATGAACATAATTGTATGAACCCCATTCGGTTTACGCTGTTTTCTGCATGTGTTTTAACCCAGAAACCGCCTAGCGAGCATGGATGTGTCGCCAAGCGGCACATAAGTTTTTACCCAAATTTTGGGTTCTGTCATGAACTACCTGGCGGTGAGACAGAACTGCCAAGCGATGTGCATTGTTTGTTACTGATTTGTTGCGTTTTTGTATATTTCGTGATGTGCTGATCTTTCAATAAACTCTTATGTTTGTGTGATTGTGAAATACCATGATATTCCTACTGTTAGGTTGATTTCAAATTACAATTGGGGATGAAACCAAGATGAATCATAATTCAAACTATGAAATTCAATGAATATTGAGTTTTGGGTTATGAAGATGTATGGAGAAGATTTTATGGTGCGTAAGGTATAATATGATCGAGGGTGGAGTTAATAAATTGTGTTGGGTTGTTATGTTATGACAAAATGGAAACCGAGATTAAATTCTGGGCAAATTTAGTTCTTCGTAAATGCAGAAACATGATTTTCTGGACAGGTTTTGATACGCTGCATGGCGGCTCCTTGCTGGCCGCCAGGCGATGATGGTGGGCAGACCAGTTTGGGGTCGTGATGCAGTTAGCTGCGAGAGGGAAAGAGCTTTGAAGACTTGAAAGAAGTTGTGAATTTAGTGGATGAAAATGTGAAGATTAATGTATATGTGTAAGCCGAGGAGTAGATTGTAAGAAGAATAATGGTATATGTGTGCTAAAGCATAGTGGGAATTAAAGTGTGAATAGTACTAGGAAGTAAAGAATGCATTACTCTGATTGGGAGTGTAGGTACAGGAAAAGATGTGCTATGCAGGGGTACTGATGCACTAGTGGCTAAGTTAGGAATCATAGTACGTGTAGACTTAAGGAAAAGAAATTGATTTGAGGTTGTGGTACTGTTGCAATGGAAAATAACCAGTTATTGTCTTAGATGTGCTGGATTGTTTGTTAATGTAGTGTGATAGTACGCTTGATAAATTTATAAGTCAAGACTAGAGAGAATTAGGAGAATTGGATCCTAGGTAATGGGCCAAGTGTGGTGTGGCAAGACTTCACAAATTAGAGGATGAAGAATGGGAGAACATGATTATCGTGGGGGGTATTTTGGTGGTATAAGTTAGTGTGCTCTATTGTGTGCAAGAAAATCAGTCAATTGGTACGCTATTGGTGTAGTGCCTGGTGGCACGAGTATATGCGCCAGGCGACAGGACCAACGTGAGAGGTCCCTGCACCACGTGGCGCCTGGCGGCAAGGTGGGATCTGTCAGGCGATAGACCGTACAACAGTGGGTCTGTTTGGAGCCTGGCGCCTGGCGGCGAGGATGTTCCGCCATACGGTCTGCGCAGGTTTCGCCTAACGGCATTTAGGCTGCACCAAGCACTAATGTTGTATTTTATGACTTGCATGTGTTGCTTTTAAGTAGTGATGTTATACTTGGATTAGGAGATGTTGTGCCATGAGTGAGTAGGTTCATGGATGGTGGTGAACACGTGATGATATGAGCGGGGAGGTTCATATCCTGTTACTCTCGTGTGGGGATACGAGCGAGGTAGGTTCGTATGTTTCGTGCTCACACTTGAGAGATGCTACGTGCGGGGAGGTACATAGCTGGTGGATCACGTGTGTTGGACTACGGGCGGGCAAGTCCATAGAGCAGGACTACAAGTAGGGAGGTTCGTAGAGTAGGACTACGAGCGGGGAGGTTCGTAGAGGCAGGACCACGAGCGGGCAGGTTCGTGTGAGCATCATAAACCCTGAATCTGAGGCTAACTATTTGTGTGTTGTAAAGGTTGAAAAGCCTTGGGGATAAGGTCTCTGCCAAGAACTAACTAGGATGAATAAGATGGGTGTATTGCTTTTATTTTGATGTATTATATGTTATTTTATTGTATAAGCTCAACCTTTCTATTTGTGATTGGCGATGATCGTGTGATTCGTTACACCGGAGCAGATGATGCTACAAGTGATGTTGTTGATGTGTAGAAGGAGAGAGTGGCTAGCTTTGGATGTCGAGCTAGGATTTGACTTTGTTCATTTATGATTTTAGTTTTCCTTTAGTTATTTTGGAAACTTGTACACTTTCATGGTTTTTATGGATTTGTAATTTGGACGTTAAATGAATTTTAAATTTTCCTGTGTTTGGGAATAATAAAAATCATGACGTTTGAATTTCATCTCTTATTTATTTATTTAAATAAGTAATTTCTAGTAGGGATGTTACATTTTGTACATATTTCAAGATTGTATTTGAGTTGTATATACAGTTTGACACATTTTCGCTTTAATGTTAAGTCAAATACTATTATGAAACGCACTTGAAATGCCAAATAAACTTAAGAAAATCTGATTAAAAGGACTAAATCCACATATTTCGAAAGATGAAGGACTAAATTGGTCCAAAGTTTCAAAATGGACTAATTCCAAAATTCACCGAAAGTTAAGGGACCAAAAACATATTTAACACTAATATATATCATTATAATAAAATATAATAATAATCTGACAAAGATGAAGATTGATAAAGTCAAACCATTCATATGACAAAAATAACAATACAAAATAAAATTGTAAATGAAGAAAGGATTAGGAAGAGCTTGGATTAAGACGTTAAAAACATTGTCCTTAGAGAGAAAAAAACTTGCACTAGCCCTCAGTTGGTTGTAGCATCGTGCTGATAATGTGTTATAAAATAGAGCTAATAATAGAGGAAAGAAGAAAAGGAAGAATAGAGAATCAGAGAATAAGGAGCAACTTTTTTGTATCATTACTGATAGGAAGAGTTTTATTTATAGATACAACATGTAATCCATAAAGGAAACAAATCAACTAGTTAATATAAAGATTTACATAAAGTGTACTTAATATATGAGTATCAATCATATCAATTATATGAGTAACTGTATCAAATCAATGGACAATCATTATATCATAACAAGTTCATAATAAATGTCAAAGAACATATTACATATTGGTGGATCTCACCCACTTTACAAATTTAACTTCCTTCTTCTACATCACATTTTTTTTATCGACAACAAATAATAAACTAAATTAGAGTATTTGGGTACTCTAATCCTTTTACTAAAAGAATTTAGAAGGTATATTCACATAAGATTTACACATTTTATAGGTACTTATGTCACTAATAGTGTTGAAGAAGAGATTATTAGTTTAGTCTATATATAATTGCAACAATCTATAATTGCAAACATCCTATAGAATGACACAAATATGGTAAGAAAACAACTTCTTAGACCCTGACACTACATACTAATCCATAGGTTACACAACCTCATAGAATTACGCTCCCAATATGATATTGTGCTAACATAATGGACATAATGTACATAATGGCATTTTCTTGGTGGTTGTTTACCCTTACTTAACCTGCTGCAACATTGTTCCTCATCCCTGCGTATGCTTTTTGTCACCCAATTCCATTCCTGCAGTAGAAGAGTTGTATTGTCCTGCTGTATATTCCATATAGATATAAAAATTGTACTTCACTACACTCTAATCCCCTGCTGTCGCAACCAAAATTGCGACGGGATGACGAACCAAAAATAAAATTTGAAAAAGCGGAGTTTGGAGTTGCCACCACAGTTTATTCTAGAAAACTACGCAAAAACCAAAAAGATAAGACAAGGTCTACAACAAACCAAATTTTAGGTTCGGGAGTCAGTTACGTCTGGGAAAGGTATTACCACCCCATAATGTTCGTCCTAAGACGGTACCTTTAATTGAACGTGCAAAAGGATGTGGTTTTTTCAAAATGTTTATTTTTTCCAAAACTAATACTAAAACAATGTACAAAAGAAACAAAAATATTTTTTTGGTTTTTTGGGTCCGACAAGAATTAATCCTCGCTCATACGTATCTCCATTTACAAGGGAGAATCAGGGTTACTTAGTTCTTTATGAAGAACCTATTTGAGAAAAGATTTGATTTTTATTTTTTTATAATTTTGAGGACATTTTTATGTTCTTTTGGTATTTTTTTAATTATTTAAAAATAGGTGTCATGCAACACGAACGACTAGATAGACATAAAAAGTAAACAAAGAAAATTATTTTTTTATTTTTGGTTCTTTATATTTATATATATATATATATATTATACTTTCTTATAAAAATGAAATTTGAAAATGGGTGTCATGCGACGCGAGCGGCTGGATAGACACTAAAAGAAGGCAGGAAAAATATTTTTTATGTTTTTTAGAGTATAATAATTGTAAATAGTAGAGAATAATGTACCTAATAGAAAATGACAAAGTTATGTGTAAAAAGAAAAAAATGTACAATATTAAAAGAAAATTTAATAAAAATTGAGAATTCACATATCAAAAGAAAAAAAATAGGAGTGGCGTACCTTCCAAACTCTTTAATTCCCCTTCTTTGTTAATCTCACTCCCTTTTTCTTTTTTTTCTACCTCCTTCAATATTTTTTGTTCAAAAGAAAGTAAAATATGAGGTATGTGTGAGTGGTGATAGAGAAATGTAATTTTTTTATTTTCGATCCCTCTTCATATGACAAACTGCGTATTTATATTCACACATTGCAATATCTGCCGTCATAGCCTTAATTGTAATGAACAATATAGGGAAGGAATTGGTCATGATAGTAGCACATCACGAGAATCAAATCAGAGTACAATATCATCATCAGTAATATTGATTCTAATTATTAGAAGAGATATTGCTCCTAATTATTAGAATCATATCACTATTTTTTTTCTCTAGTAGGAACCGAGAGTGATGACGAAAATATATTGGGTTGTTGGGCTCATGAGGAGGGGTGTGATAATTAAAAATAAATTGGGTTATTCCTTTTTTTTCATTTTTTCATTTTTTTTGTTAAAATTAAAGTTTGAAAATCTTTGAAAAAAAATTATTTCACCTTTTTTTATCTACCATTAACTAAAAAAACATTTTTAATTTTTAATTTTTTTGAAAATAAATTTATTCACCTGAACGAGATTGGGTGTTGACACATGCAAAAAAAAAAAAAAACAACATATCTTCCCCAACCCAATGCTCTTTTCCCATAAAATAAACCTTCACTTCCCTACTTTCAAACCTACTTTCATTTGCTTAAAAATTACCTTGTTTTTATGCTTCTAAATTTTCCAAATAATTGTCAACCATATTCCTTTCCATATTTGATTTGTTTATCAATTATTTTCATAAGATGAATGTGTTGGAAATTGACACATGGTTTGTTATGATGAATTGTATGCACACCAACCCACCGATCACACATTTCCCACATTGTTTTGGTTATTTTATAGTAAAGAAAGAGATGTTTGACACTTTCCTCACTTTCTGGACACAAATCACATTAGGTATTTCCTAAACATAAGCATTTGCTTACTAGCTTTGTCTTAATTGTCACCTTGTCATTATCCTCCATCCTAGTATTTGTGCCCTTGGAAGCACGTTTAAGCACCAAAGAGATTTAAAAACACTATTGTCTTCTTCACCTATAATACCTTACAGCCTATTGTATGCATACCTATCAGTAGTGCATTTTGGCAAATAATTTTGAGGGAGCCAAAATAATACACTCAAAATTTTTTAATTCATTAATAATTGAATCAAAAATAAAAACCATATTGTCAACATGAAATTCATCTTTCATTTTATTCCACAATTTTTTTTTGATAATTTTGATTGTAGAAAATGATTTGTTTAGATGTAGAAACATGAAGAGTTAAAAGAAGACGAATTAGACGATCAACCAAGTAAAATGCCTTAGATTTCTCTGTTTTTACCAAATATTGACATAATTCAAGAATAATTGATAAATTCTTCAAATATGGATGGTTAAGAGCATCAACAATGAAATGCTGGAGTTCAAATTTTAAATTAATTATCTCTTTATTAATATACCTATTTTTTTTAAAAAGTTGAAGATTAAAAAATAATTTATCATAATTTAATAAAAGGTTGAGATGTAAATACTAAAAGAAAAATATAAGATAATCAAACCACAATTAGAAATCGGTTATTTTTTCTTCTATATTCATAAACAATGAATATACAAAAGGCTCATGAGATAAAAATAATAATAATTATAACTATTAAACTGATATTTAATTATCAAAAGTGAGATAAGAGAGAGTTAATTTTTTTTTCAAGAATGAAATATAAATAAAATAAAAAAATGAGAGCAAAAATAATGAGTTTGTGTCTAGCTTCCATCTTTTTTTTTAGAAACAAAAAGAAAATAGGTGAGAGTAGGAGATAAATACAATTCATGAAAAATCTCAAAAGACAATAAAAAAGAAAATAAAAAAAATATCATAATAAATATTTTTATTCTTTATTGTATTCGATTTTATGTTTTATTATTTATTAACATTAAATATTGTGCTTTATAAAAGATATTAAAAGATACAAAATTTAATTTTTATGAATTTTCAATACATAAGACATAATTTAAAAAATTTCAAAATAAAAATGAAAAATTCAAATATATATTTATATATAATTTAAAAAAAATTTAAAATTTGGGGGGCATGGCCTCATTTCGTCCCTTAAATAATTCACCTTTGCTTACTATATATGCTTCTCCTTCTTCCTCCAACCATATTTAGGAATCATTGCAATTTGTTTTAATCGTTTGGTCATTTATTATCTAGTTGTGTTATTGTATTTTTTTCCCACTGTAATCTATTTCTTCTCCAAGTTAAATTCTATACTAATTCACTATGTGTCCATCCCTCCAACTCACCTACAGTCTTTCCAATTTGAAATTACATATAACTAGTGAATCTAGAACAAAGTGAAGTTCCTTCTACCTGTAAGACCCTTGAAAATTTATTAATTAAATAAATAAATAATTAATAAATGTGGGTAGTGGGAGCCTTTATGACATTAAATATTGATTAATGTGACGTGGAGAAGTACTAGTTTAAGTGGTTAAGAGTACTTAATTGTGTGAGAGTCCTTGGAGAACCCAAATTAAACTTTATTTTTGCTAAAAGTTAGTTTTGGCTTGAATATGAAAAGGTATAGGAACCGTAGCTGGCCAAAGAGAGGGGAAATAATTAAGGCTATTGGAAGCAAGGGAGAATCAAGGGCTACGCAAGTTTTAAGCAATGGAAACCATGTTAGGGGAGCTGAACTCCGTTCTTTTTACTTGTGTAGTTAATATTGCATGATTAATTGAATAATTGGATGCATGTGTCGGGATAAAACGTGCAAATTCACATTGCTGGAAAATTTCCAGAAACTACCTAGCGGGTGATGAATTTTCGCCAAGCGACTCAACCCTGTTATGCTGATTCTAGGTTCCAAAGATGGAATCGCCTGGCGGCACAAAATGGCCCGCCAGGCAACGCTTGCAATTTTGGTTCGATTTTGGTATTTTTTGGGTTCTGGGATGATTCTGATCGGGGAAAAATGGCATTCGTGTATGTATGGCTTGGTATGGATCAAGAATCATCGTAATTACGCTGGAATTGGATATTAATTGGAAGAAATTTGGATAAATGTGATTTTAGGGTTGAACAATTGGGGATTTTGATGTCGCGAGGATCATTAGAGATTGAAAGGCTTTGGAAAAATGTTAATGGACGTGGGTAGACTGTGAACTATTATGATTACAAGTGAGTGGCGCGAGAAGTACTTGAGATCTGCAAGGTATGGAAAAATCTGGAAAGGTTGGAGTTCTTAGGTGCAGGAATTCTGGAAAATTTCTAGAAAATTGATGCACCGCCTGGTGGCACGGGCTTGCCGCCAGGCGCCAACGCAGGGACAATGACTTTGTGTGGCTGCGAAGTGAGGTGCTAGTTCTGGGTGCTGTGGTGTACATTGGTGGCTGAAGTAATTCATCTGGGACATACATAATATAATTTTAAGAGTGAAGGATGTAGGAGAATTGTTTATGTGGGGAAATTGGTGGAAATATTACTAAAGTCTAATTAGGATGTATTAGAAAAATTGGATTTACCAAAGTGACAAGAAACATAATTTAGAGGGAAATTAGTTTGATGGTGCAGAGGAAGATTGGTGGTGGATAGGTGTGATAAGCAGTAGGAGTTCATGAATATGTGTATGTAAGAGTTCAATGGATAAACTTAGGCTTGTTAACTATAGAATATGACAAAACATTGACTTAACTGAGTGGTACCAGTAGTGTTCTGAATTAACTTTGACGTTTGGCTTGTATCAAGGGTATAAAATATGGAAATACCCAAAGGCAATGTGTTACTAAGGATTTTTAGGGAGATGATTGTGAATGTGAAATTCTGTGTATATTAATTGAAGGGATGATAGTGTATTGTAGGTGATTCTTTTGCGCTAAGAGATAAGAACTGGATTGGTTGAGTAAAGATGTGAGTAAGGGACGAAATACAACACTTGAAGCCAAACCAGAACTAGTACTGCGCGAGTAATGGTGTGGCGCCTGGCGGCAAAATGTGACCCGCTAGGTGAAAGTTACCCAACAGAGGAAGACTGGAACGCGAGGCACCTGGCGGCAAGGGGTGTCCCGCTAGGCAACACCTACACGAACAGAGGCATCAGAGGAGCGAGGGACCTGGCGGTACGTGTCCCCGCCAGGTGGTCTAGAGGCCAAATGCGCCTGGTGCCTAGAGTGCTGCGCTAGGCGATACCGTGATGCGAGTGGGGTTGCTTGCTTTGGAGTGTGTGATATACAAAGTTTAGTGGTGCTCCCAATGTTGGTTTGCTGGTGTTCCTTGAGTTGAGCTCAGAACGTATCCTTTAAGTTGAGCTCGGGATAGGGGTTAAGCACGTGGCATTCCTCGAGTTGATCTCGGGATGGCGGACGAACACGAGGAACCTTTAAGTTGAGCTCGGGTTGGCGAGTGTTGGCGGTGTGAGTGTGCTGGTTGTGGCCAGTATGGATTGGTCCAGATAGATTGCCCGCATCATAATTAACTGACGAGTTTGGTAGTCTTAGGACGTTATGAATTATGTTCATATATGGGAACTCCACCTGGCATTACGGTGTATGATCCGTAGCATGGTTTCCCGCACGTGCTCTATCGGTTGTGGCCGATAGGTATGGCAACAAGGCACCTTGAAGTAGTCACTAGAAAATGTAGAACACAAATAGCATGGTTGTGGCCATGTGATATGGAATCAAATGAGGGAATCCCTCTGGTGCGATTGTATAATATATGTATATAAGTGTGTTTAATATATGTATATGTATTTATATGATTATTCTGTTAAGCTCACCCTATCTACTTGTGGTTGGCGATGATCGTGTACACGGTACACGTGAGCAGATGATGTTGTTGTAGGTGGTTTTGGTGAGGCTTAGCTACGGAGCAGGGATAGCTTGGAAGTTTTTATATTTTATGGTATTGAAATAAATTGTAAAGCTTATGACATGTTTTATATTATTTCCAGTTTTGTAATTTATGGATTTCAAATTATTTACTTATCTAATAAAGTTATAAATTTCTTGCTTTTTTGGGAAATGATGTTTTATTAAATGATGAGAATTTAGTATTTTATTTATTTTATTATTTAAATCCGTAATATCCTGATAGGATGTTACACTACCCATTTGTCCCTAGAGAACCTAATTTTATTTCTTTCTCCTACTCTCCACATGACCATGTTTTCAAACTAATTATCATGTTTCGTGCTTCTACAAACTGACTTTTGATCTTTCCACCATTAAAATTCATTGTTTGTTATCTTAAAATTATTTAAGTTTCTTCAAGATTCATACTTAGATTCATTTGATTTTAATTTGTATGAAAAGGGAAACAAATAACTCGTTTGATTTTTAGATATATTGGTGAAAGTGTACATTACCAAATTTAATATAAAATTAACATAATAATTAATAATATAAATAAGGCTAAAAACATGGAGTATTGAATGCTTCCTGATAGTGTATTACTGCTTGAAGGAAGAATAGAAAGTTTATATGACAATGTATGGTTCCTATAAACATATCTAAATGTCCATGGTTTCATAAAACAACCAAGTAGAATTTTAACCTCATTTATATACTATTATTAAAAACATACGGGTAATACATTTTTCATATTATATCACATTATTGACCCTTTTTTTAACTCTTGATGTGGTATCCTATGTGTATTTTGAATAATATTTTTTCATTTCTTTTCTTTGGTGCAAGTTGGATATAGGAAACTAAAAGGCATGTTAAGACATTTGAATGGTTAACCTAGTTTTCGTTGGAACTGGGTGAAAAAGAGGGTTTAGGGTTTCGTCCTTCTTCCTCACAATGAAACAGACCCACATGCACCTTCATCCATTTTTCTCTTTTATTACTCACGTTCAAAGCCTCTATCGTCTTTTAGAAACCTTATTGTGAGAACGACTATACCGCACCACTCCATGCACTGTAACATCCCCACCAAATATTACTAATTTTTAAATAAAAATATTAAAGAGAAAAAACACAACTGCATTTATTATAATGTCTTTCCCAAAACGCAGAAAAATTGAAAAAACATCCATTAACTTGTAATGATAAAAACCGCAAGTTAAAGTCCAGGTTTACATTTCCAAAAGCTATTAAATAAAATCCGAGTTACATAATAATAGAAATAACTATAAAATAAAATCCCCCATACTGCCCCGCTTCGACGCTATTCTTCACCAGTACTACCTGCAACATCATCTGCTCCCGTGTAATGACAAACAGATAGGGTGAACTAGCAGTTCAAATGTATATAAAACACAATTCAAATATATACACACGCTCATCAAAGAAACTCTATCCTCTAATTCCATAAAGCATGGCCACCACCATGTTTATCGACATTTTACATCTTCAGATGATGACCTTAATATATCCTTTGCTGCCATAAGTCACAACTCGTGGTTCCACAATCTATAGGCCACCACTTGTAGAAACACGTGCGAGAATATCATGTTACGAACCACACTTTATAACACTAGGTAGAGTTCCCAATACGAACCACAATTTGTACTCTTGACACAAGATTAACATATCACTGGCCACAACCTGTGATTGCACAATCGTGTAGAGACCATCCGTACGAGCCACAACTCGCACACTCACACCAGTACCACTCACGAAGCCACAACCTGGGATCGCCACATGTTTACCCTCCATTCCTAGCCACAACTCAAGGAATGTCATTTTGAGTCACAACTCAAGGAATGCTCCAACAACGTCCATCCTTAAGGTATCACCCAAAGCTTTGTAGACCATGCACCATCCAAAAAAACAAACCATTGCCCCTGCATCATCGCCTAGCATTGTCTCAACATCGCCAGGCGAAAACCAATTACAGATCGCCTGGCGGAAACCTCTTACTGTCAGGCGCCACACGCTCCAGAGGTCTCTAGAATTCAAGGTATTGCCTGGTAGATCCATTCCCACCTTCAGGCACAACACATGACAAATTTTTAAACATTGAAAGTTTTATCATATGAATTAAAAAAGTTTAAAAAAAAGCGGGCCAGCCCGTAGGCCAACGAGCCAGTGATTGCAGCCCACATAAATTGTGCGAGGCGAGGCGGGCCAGCCCGTGATATACCAGCCTTATGCGGGTTGGGCCTAAACGGGTCAGGTTGGCCCGTATTGTCATCCTTACCTTAATCACAAACCTGGAAATCTTACAGCTTACCATGATTCCATATTGCATTTCCAAAGAACCTATGCCAAATTATGAATAATTCACCCATACCATTATGCATTCGCCCCATACTCATCATTGACTATATCACAAGCTATTGTTACCCATAATAAAATCCCATTTCAGCAACCATTGATACATTTCTCAATCCAATTCCTAAGTCTTATTTCTCTAATAACTATCACAATCCCTTTCCAAACCAACCTTATGCAATCCCAACATCGCCCCTCAACCCTTAACCATATATTTCCATGAAGCATTTAAATTTAGTGACTCAAAAGAAAATATCCAATTCCTAAGTCTCGAGATGTAGTTAATTTTATAACCATTCCTTGTATTTGGGAACCTAATATGCATTATATTTCACATCACATATTTTTGAATCACAATCTAACCTTAAAATCATTTCCCATCCTTAATCTATGTATTTTCCTCATCATCACCATTTGTACAAGGTTCCTTAATACACTCACATAATTAAGAGTCTCGAGCCCGCACTGCGCCTAACAGCCACACGATGTTAAACTACATTGCACTGGCGCCTGGCGGTAAGCGTGGTGCCACCAGGCGGTGCAAAGATTTATGGGTAAAACCGAGAATTTTCCTACACCTACGAAAGTCCCAAAAATCCTAAAATGCATTCCTCTGTTCGTATTCACAAACAACTGGCAAACGTACATCCAATGCTACTTAATATCAATTTAAATGTGAACATATAGGTCCTCAATGCAATTCGCGCACCAATTATCCCTAACTCGAAATCCCCAATTTTCCAAACCCTAAAACAATGTTCATACAATGGCCTCCAATTAACTCTAATCACGCGTAATTAAACAAATTTCTGGTGTCCAATATTCAACCATCAGATAAAGCTCCCTTTTTCCCCCATCAGAACCACCCAAAAACCTAAACCACCAAAAATTAAGCCAATCATGCTCGAGTCGCCTAGCAGGTGTTCATAGCCGCCAAGCGGTTCATGTAGAAACCCATAAACTGGGTTAGTCAAGTTTTGTAGCCTGGCGATCTGTTTTTGCTGCTGGGCAGTTTCTACGAAAACCCCAGAAACTTAGTGCAAATCATATGAGTTGTTTGGCAAGATTTTCAAGGCCGCCAAGCGGTTTCTGAAAATTTTCCAAAAAACACGACATTTAATAGAATGACAGAGTTAAGCATTCAAATACACATGTATCATTCATAAACCATAGTACGAATTAAATTGATAAAAATCAAGCTCCCCTAACTTGGTAATCTTTGCTCAAATTGAAAACGCTAGTCTTTCCTTGCACCACAATTGTTCTAGCCCTTGACTCCTCTCCAAATCTGCTCCAAACCCTCAATGCTCTCTCTACTTGTTGTCCAGATTACACTCTCAACAGTCCTCGCACTATGGTAGTCTCAGAATCTTACTCTCCTCCCTAAAAAATGATCATAACTACACCTTAATTAGACTTAATGGCAGAAAAACGAAAATTAAATAAAAAGGGATAATGGCCATCAAGTACCATTACCTTATGGTTTCTCAACCTTCCAACTGCTCCTTCAGATTGCTAGGGTTATCTGATCCCTCTCATTAATGCTAACAAGAAATTTGGCAAAAACAATCCTATTTAGCATCAACCAAGGTTCGAACATACAACCACATAATTATAATTCAAGTGCACAACCAATTCAACAAATTCATGTTTCATGATAATTCCTATACCTCTAGGATTATATTATCATGCACCATGATCAATCATATTATTAAAATAATAGCGTAACTGAAACAACGTACAAATGATATCAACATGACTCAAACCCAAGTAGTCTCACTACTTGAGCTAGTATCATTCCTTATCATAACTACTCACATTAAATGTCATAATTACTCCACTACCCACATTTATATTAAATAATTATTTATTTAATTATTTAATTTTCACGGCTCTTACACGCACCATCGTGTGCACTCCTTGACTGTTAAAGTTGTTGCTACTGTGTTATCGCCTAGCGCTGCTCTAGAGCCACCGAGCGAAACCCGCTTTCAGACTTCTTGGCGAGGGACACGTATCGCCAAGCACCAAGCGCCCAGAAACCCACTGAACTTGCAGTTATCGCCTGGCAGAACCTCCCTCACTACCAGACGCCACTCGCTACAGGACCCCATTGGTTTGTAGCTATCGCCTGGCGGTCCAATCCTTACCGCCAGGTGCTGCACCAGTACTTGTGCTTTACTGATTTATATGCACACAGAGGAGATTACAACTCTAATTATGCACCAAGTCTAACAATAGAATTCCCGGTTAATTACATCAACTCCCAGGTTATTAACTTATTACCAATGTTCTTAATCCCATTTAGGTTCACCAACCTAAGTTTACCAATAAATAAACTTGATCAACTTCAACATTTCTAATATCACAACATGCCACGGTTAATCTCATACCCCTTACCCTCTGTAATTCATCCAATCATTTACTAAGTCTCTACCAAATTTCATATGACATGACGACCATACCCTAATTATATTTACATCATACTTCCAACTTATGAATAACGTATGCTCAAGCAAATATAAAGCAGCAATACTCTAATAACTTAATCACATGATCCTATGCACCAATTCAATTTAATATAGCACTATCGCATCTCTTATGCAACAAGTTAATTTATACTAACACACATTAATTCACCAATAAACCAATTCTCAACGTGTGACTAACCCACAGGAACATTCAAATTCATAGAGACTTACAACATAACCCAATCATGCTTCATTAAAAGTTATTTGAAATTATCAAGAGCTTATTCATGTATTTTAAAGACTTCAAAAACCAACAACAATGAGTAACATATATCTCTAGCTACTGACCTCCAAATCAAATCTCCACCGTTCAACGTGAAGAACAACATGTTATGGACCACCTGTCAAAATTTCACCTAAATCGGAAGGTTAACAAACCAGGAAATGCAGTTTTACGAAAACTGCGCAAACTAGAAAAACGATGACGATCTAGCACCCAATGTAAGACCCGTAAAAATTAATTAATTAAATAACTAATTAATTAATAAATGCTGGTAGAAAGCGCCTTTATGACATTAATTATTGTTTAATGTGACGTGGAAAAGTACTAGCTTAAGTGGTTGAGGGTACTTGGTTTGTGTGAGAGGACTTGGGTTCGAGTCTTATGTATGTCAATTATGTGTTGTTGTTTTATTATTGATTTTTAATAATATGTATAAGTATGGAATTGGTATTGTGAGCTTATTATGATTGGAGTGTATCACTAACATGACTTGGTTGAATTGGTTGTGCACTTGAATGGTAACTAAGTGGTCATGGGTTCAAACTTGGTTGAGAATGAAATTGGAACTTTATTTTTTTAAAAGTGTAGTTTTGGAGGGAATATAAGAGGGCAAAATAAAATCTAGAAGGGGAAGCCAAGAGGGGCTGGAAAACATCCTATAATGACCCTAAATGAGAATTAAACACACTAAATTGGCATACACGCCCAATTCCGTTTTAGTTTTTAAAACCCATCTTAAAAACACCTATAAAAGCCAAATTTTAGGTAAAGGGAAAGGTTTTGGCAGTGTGGTGAACTAGTATAGAGAGGAGTACGAGATTGAGCGTGTGAGTTGAGTTTTGGGTGTGCAAGGGCTGAAGCAAGAAGGCAATTGTGAATCAAGGTTCCTATTGGTCTCAACTTTGATCACTAATTCCAGGTTAGGGGTGCTGTGTTATGTGTATACCATTAATGCTCGTTTTTCTGCATTTTGCTTCCAATTGGATTCTATAGGGTATGATTGTGGTATAATATGCATTGTAATTGAGAATTGGCGAATTGAAGTTAGGCACAAAGTTATTTTAGGTGGTTTATATGAATGAGATAAGGGTTTGAGGGTATTGTTGTTGTGGTTTTTGGCCAAACCTTTAGTTTGATTGATGCAAACCTGTCTGAACCATGTTACTGTGATGGCTTGATGGGGTGGAATGCTTGGAAATTGCCTAAATTTGATTTTGGTATGGTTGTGGTTTGTTCTCGCGCAAGACCAGGAGAGGGATACTGGAATTCTCGCCCAAGCGGGTCACCCTCGCCTAAGCGAGAGTTGCAGGGTTTCATTACTGGTTTAGGGTTCGAGCATCTCGCCCAAGCGACTATTTTGGTACTTGAGCGACTTGGTCTCTCGCTCAGGCGAGAGACACTCGCCTAAGCGAGGTCGCGAGGTGACCTGGGTGTTCTGAGCGCAAAACCTCGTCCAGGCGAGGAGTTTTGTGGGTTTGAGCAAACCAGGGTCTCGCTCAGGCGAGACGGCCTCGCCTAAGTGAGATATCGGGGTCAACTGTGATGTTTTGCTTGCATTGTAGCCCAGGCGAGATTGAATTAGGTGTTTGGGCGAGAGATGACCTCGCCTAGGCGAGAGGATCTCGCCTAAGCGAGATGATGTGTTGATGCTACTGTTTTAAGCTCGCTTAGGCAAGGTGAACTAGCCTAAGCGAGACTGAGGGCTTAGCTTGGGCAAGAGTCCCTGGCTTAAGTGAGTTTATGCGAATTACTATGTTTGTGTGTGCTTGTGTGTGTTAGTTTGGCTACTTTTTCCTAAGTATAGGAAGTATATGCATGTGGTGTGGTATTTGAGCTTGAAGGACTAAGTCCAATAGGGGTATGGATGTGCTTGATGGTTGGACACATGATGGGCATGGAACTGGTTGAGTTCCCGTCGGCTACTAATGGGCGAGGAGTCCTTAGTATGGCGATTACATGTGTCGGGCGCACGATGGGCAAGGAACTGATATGTTCCCGTCAGCTACTATTGGGCGAGGAATCTATAGTATGGTGATTGCGTGCGTGCCAGGGTCCAAGTTCAGGAGGCTTGAATGATTTACTACAGACGAGGAGTCTGTAGGGCAGGACTATGAGCGGGATAGGCTCATAGGGTTGGACCACGAATGAGTTAGTTTCGTGGGAGCACAGGGAAATCCCAAGACCTAGTTCATGTATATGACTCATGAAGGACTATGAGATCATGGATGGGTAATTTGAAAACAATGAGATATTTAATTATGTTATTTTGGGATGGGTGGCATATTTATTTCATGTATTTTGTTTATATATTGTGCATAGCTCACCCTTTCTGTGTGTGTGTGGCGATGATCGGATGATTCGTTATCCGGGAGCAGATGATTTGACAGGTGGGCCAGGAGATGTATAGACTCAGAGCGAGGGGTTGTTGTGGATTTTTGTTTATATGTTATTATTTTGATTTTGAGATAAATATGTAACCCTTTGGGAGCCATGTGAATATTGTTTTAGTTTTACAAATTATGGACTCCTGCTTTTATGACATGTCTATTAAAGTTTTAAATTTCCCGTGTTTTTGGGAAATGGTTTTATGTTAAATGCGTTATTTATTTTTATTTCGGATTTTATTTATTAAATATTAGTAATATTCCTTAGGGATGTTACACCCAAAAATCAGGAACCTGGCGCCTGGCGGTATAAAACCACGGCCTGGTGGTTACTGTTGCGCCAGACAGTTCTTAACAGAAACCCAAAAACTGGGTTCTTTTTAACATCAGTCGCCTGACGACTTTGAAGGCCCGCCAAGCGGTTTTTTTGGAAAATTTCCAGAAACTTATCATAGTCCAGAAAATCACGCATACAATACATTCATGTTTTTCATACAATTCATAATTATGAATTTAAAATCAAGAAACGCGATGAACAACTTCCCTAACCTGGATTCCTCGCTTTAAAATTGATTACTCGCATTTTGCCTTGGTTCCACAATGATCTTGTCCCTTCCCTTTCTCTCAATCAGCACAATGTATGCTCTGTTAATTCACCCCTCACAACCCTCACAAAAACTAGTCAAGAAAACTCTCTCACTTTCCCTTAATGGTCTCTTTAAACATGGCATAATGGTGGTTAATGCGGAAAACGAATTTCCATCATTAAGAGGTGTAATTGCCTTTCAAAAGCCATTACTTCATGAGTTTTCCAACCCCTCTTGGCTACTAAGGTTTCCTTGCCCTTTCACATTCATGCCAACAAAAATTTTGGCAAAATAAAAGTTTAGTGTGGATTCACCAAGGTTCGAACCCATAACCATGCAAATGTCAAACCAATGCACAACCCTTTAGCTAATTCATGTTTAGTGATAATTTCTATAAATATAGGATTAAATTATCACTCATTATAATCAAGCATATTATTAAAAATAATAATAAATTAAATAGTACATAACGGCATACATAGGACTTAAACCTAAATCCTCTCAATACACTAAATACTCTTAATCATGTGAGCTAGTACTTTTCCAGATCATACATGTCATTATTAAATGCCATAAAGGCTCCCACTACTTGCATTTATTAATTAATTATTTATTTAATTAAATAAATTTGGCAGATCTTACACTAAGCACATAAAATGTTTCTAGTATGAGGTAAAATGATAAGAAATTCCTATGTTTGTGTGCTTGTCTCCCTCAATTGTAAGAGAAGGAAGTAAATCATGAAACTAAAGGCATCTATGGAGAGGTTTCCAAGACACAAAATTCCATATTGTAAGTTATATTATACTTTTTGTTACCATTAGTGGTAGTTTATTTTATTTGATTATTATTTTTATGCTAACATGTGTAACTGCATGGAATATAGAACCCTTGATAAGACTATTTCAAACTTAGAAATGGAATTAGTAGCTGCAAAGGGAGCATAGGAGTCTATACGAAGCAGTGCTCTAGTACCAACAAATATGAAGGTGAGTGAATCATCTAGTAGAAGAAGGTGTAACGTCCTAGTCGGAAATTACTTATTAAAATAAACAAAATAAATTTTAATAAAACAACATCATTTATTATCCAACAATTTCCCAAAACGCGGGAAATATTTAAAACCTTAAGCTCAACGTGCCAAAACAGATAAAATAATTTGCGGCAATACCGTATTACAAATATAATAGTCTATAAAACTATTACAATAGATCCATAGTCCAACACAATAAACCAGTGAAAAATCCCAAGAGATCCCAACTCTGTCACTATGCATCAGCCTGCCAACCTACATCAACATCTGCTCCCATGTAACAAGTTACATGATCATCGCCAAACACACACATATAGGGTGAGTTCATTTAAATAAAACCAAACCAATATAATATTAAATACATTATCTCAACATTAAACCCGGGTTAGTATCCTTCTCCCTTTTTCCTTACTTCTCCATTTCCAGCACTTGCATTAGACGTCTATCATTTCTATACCCTTTAGGTGAGATCAATGATCGATCTTTGCTGCACGAGTGTCTACTCGTCCCTCCGACTACAAGCCACCACCTGATAGTCCACACGTGGGAATAACTTTGCCACAACATCTCACCGTGACACCAAGTGGAGCTCCCCAAAACAAACATAAGTTTGTAGTTGTTCCCAGACTACCAAATCTCTATCAGAATGCACTGAAGAGGGCAATCACCTGAAACCTCACCATACGACCCACAACTCGCACACTCCACTAGACTTCCTAAAACACCAGGCTACAACCTAGAGTGGTCACGTGTTACCCCAATACAAGATACACTCGTAACTGGGCCCCCAGCCAAAGCCTTGCATCATGAACATCACCTAAAACGGTGTAGAAAACCCTTCCTCGCGCACCATTACTGGACCAAAATCGCCTGGCGCGCATCAAACGCCGCTAGGCGAAGTCTAGTTCCAAACCGCCTGGCGGGCATCACATACTGCCAGGCGCCAAGCGCCAGCAGAATCCTCACTGCACCGTCACCGCCTGGCGGACTCTACCCTGCCGCCAGGCGCCTCGTTGTCCGTCACGCATGTTGGACTACGAGCGGGCAGGTTCATAAAGTTGGACTACGGGCGGGGAGGTCCGTAGAGTTGGACCACGAGCGGGTAGGTTCGTGGGAGCATGATAATCCCTAAGGACCAAGGTGGTGAATGGATCTTTCTCATATAGGTTATGAGATTGGGTGGAATGTTGCAAAGTAGTTGATAAACTAAAACTGAATGAGATGGATTCGGTGAGGGTTAATTATTGTTATTTATTTATTGTGTTATTTTCTTTCTCAGCTCACCCTTTTTATTTGTGTTTGGCGATGATCGCGTGACTTGTCACATGGGAGCAGAGGTGAATCTAGGTGAGCACGCTGATGCATAAAGACGGAGCGGGGCAAACTATGGGGAATTTACTTGAAGTTTTTTTTTTTAAGTTTTTTTTTTGTAATAAAATTTCATGATTCTTTTCTTTACTTTGAACTTGTAATAAAGATGGAGTAGTGTAATTGAACTATAGCAATATAAGTTTTAAATTTTTCCGTGCTTGGGAAATTTATATATTATTTTAATTCCAAAAAAAATTATATGATATTTGTTTTATTAAGTAATATCCGCCTATGGTGTTATAAAGGGTACTGAGATTTATGTGAAAGAAAGCATGGACGGAGTCCCTTGTCTTAAGACAATCAAGATAAAGAGGAATGAAAGTGTAAATTGTACTTTTTTTTTCATAACATCATACTTTCAAATAACTGTAATTACTTTTACTTATGAAAATGAAGACAATATTACAATATCATTTTGCAATACATGGCCAATTTTAAATTTCATTATATATTAGAAGTGTTTTGATTAATAGTTTAAATTTTATTTATTTTATTTTATTTTTGTAGTAGAATATATTTATTTTAATTATTTTTTTAAAACAAAGGAATTTCTTCTTTTTGTTCATTTTTATTTGTATACTTACATGTATTTTTTTTAGTTTTCTAATTTCTTTTATATAATGTAAATTGTCATTATTATAATTTCTTTTATTTGTTTTAATTATAATTTAAATGATAAATGACTATAATTATATAATTATTTATTTTAATTATAATTTCTTTTATTTGTATATTGCCTTACTGATATGCATGAAAATTACCATTATTAGTACTTTATATTATACAAAAAGTATGAAAGATGGAGATAGTTAATGCTAAAGGGAATTCCAGTCACTATTTGTAGAATTATGCGGTTGGTTAATGTGCACCCAAATTGTAACATCCTATATAGGTGGATATTATTATATAAAGCAAATATCCTATAATTTTTTTGGAATTAAAATAATATATAAAGTTTCCAAGCGTGGGAAAATTTAAAATTTATATCAATGAAGTTCCAATATACTAAATCCTCATTATTACAAATCCATAATAAAGAAAAACATCATAAAAGCTTATTACAAAATGTTTAGAAATAAAACATAAAGTAATCTCACATATTCTGCCCCACTCCATCTCTAGGCATCAATGTCCTCGTCTGGATTCACATTTCCTCCTGCGTGACGAGTCACACGATCAACGTTAAACAAAAACAGAAAGGGTGAGCTGAGAAAAAAAAATAACACGAACCTATCCACTCATGGTCCAGCTCTACGGACCTCCCCGCCCGTAGTCCAACTCTACGAACCTCCCCGCTCGTAGTCCAATATGCATGAACACCTACTATGAACATCCCCGCTCATAGCAGTCTTAAGTGTGAGCACGGAACATACGAACCTCCCCGCCCGTATCCTCACATAGGAGTACAAAAGATATGGACCTCCCCGCCTGCATCAATCATGCATCTCCGATCTCTGTTACGAACCTCCCCTATCGTAACTAATCCAGCATATCCTTAACCAAGCCATCAAGCCCATCCATGCAAATTCATCTGCAACAGATCCCTACCCTTGCACTATCGTCTGGCGCTACCTAAGCGCAACTAGGCAAAATTGTGCTCCAAACCGCTTGGCGGTAATCCCATGCCGTTAGACACCATGCGCTAGTGGCCCCTCTATTGGTGGTGTCTCGCCAGCATATCCGCCGCCAAGTGCCACACCAATAAAATTAATTTTATTGGTTTAGGAACTGCATAATTGATTCTAACACATTAAGCAATCATATCTACACATCCAGAACACCAAGTGCATATTTTTACAATTCAACATACCTCCAAAACAATACCAATAATTTAGTTTTTTTTACAATATATTTTAATAAAATATATCCCCATCTGCTACCATTTTTTTTAAATAATTAACTTTAACCTTTTTCATAATATTACCACCTTCGAATTTTAATCAATTTAATCCAACTATAATTATAAAACCAACAAAACAACTCTTGAACTTTATAAAACCAACAAACCAACTCTTGACGTTTATAAAACCACCACATATTTATCAATCAATAAAATTCTTTGAACTTATTCATTTATTCCATAACTCCTAATCTATGGACTTTCCAATATACCTATTAACCTCTCTCTCTCTCTCTATATATATATATATATATATATATATATATATATATATATATATTTTTTTTTATTTTTTTATTTGATAACAAATTCAACGCATACTCGTAACGAAATAATAAAGATTTATCCGTGTTTTGCTCCACGGACTTTATGGTTTGATAAAAACATTGCTTTTCTCCATCCATTTTCTTCAAACATCTCACCCCAGACTACATATATCTAACACAAATATGGAGACATCTACTGTAACACCCCAGATGGATATTACTAGATAAAACTAATTTTTCACAAAATATACTTTAAGAAAATCAGACATTTTAATAAATTCCCAAGCGCGGGAAATTTCAAACTTGTCTTGCTATAATCCATTCGTACTGTCTCATCTTTATTACATGTTCATAATGGATAAAACATCATAATGTCTATTACAAAAGGTAGGAAAGCATAGCATAAAGAAAATTCCATATCGGTAGCCCCACTCTGTTGCTAAGCATCAACATGATCACCTGAATTCACGTCTGCTCCCACGTAACAAGTCACGTGATCATCGCCAACCACAAACACACAAACAAGCAAGGGTGAGCTGAAAAGAAAAATAATACAAACAATAAAATAATAAGAATTGACCATCACCCAGTCCAACTTAATCAATTTTAGATTATTGACCTTTCTATAACATTATACCCCAATCTCATAACCTATATGAGAAAGATCCATGCACAACCTTGGTCCTTAGGGATTATCATGCTCCCACGAACCTACCCGCTCGTGGTCCAACTCTACGGACCTCCCCGTCCGTAGTCCAACTCTACGAACCTGCCCGCTCGTAGTCCAACATGCGTGAACACCTACTATGAACATCCCTGCTCATAGTAGCCTCAAGTGTGAGCACGGAACATACGAACCTCCCCGCTCGTATCCCCACACAAGAGTACAACAGATACGGACCTCCCCGCCCGCATCAATCACGCATCTCAAATCTCCGTT
>Ga0214545_1003635_pt1 | contig 29307 bp, 11 predicted proteins | sample CNSS4metaG_FD_160064 | JGI IMG/M metagenome (GOLD analysis project Ga0214545, IMG submission 160064) | Root nodule microbial communities from cowpea collected in UCLA plant growth center, Los Angeles, California, USA - CNSS4 | ecosystem: Host-associated > Plants > Roots > Nodule | place: USA...
ACAGGAAAGAAAAAAAAAAAAGATCACAACACAAACAACGTTGCAATATATATCTGGTTCAGTCCAGGCAATGATGATGAGGTATGGGGTGTTCACGAAGCCAAGCAAATCTTCCTAAAACAAGTTCATATTCAATAACTAAGCATGAACATAAATCTACCACTAGTGACTATAATAGTCAAGGTCTGCATTAGTACAATAGTCCATGCACCGTGATTTAATGTAACCTAAAAATGAGGAGCATCATCAAAGTCCAAACAAATTGAAAATATTAAAAACACAGATAAATGATATGATGTTTTGCTCTCTGCAGGTCATCAAGGTCAATATAACATCAACAACATAACTGCAGAAATAAAATATGATGTTAGCTTAAAGTGTAAACTTATAACAAGGAACAACAGTCCAATTATACAATTGCAATTCTTATATTCTTATTCCAGGTTTATTAAGCGTGATTACTACTATATTTACTTGGTTTAAAAGATTATTTTTCGTAGAGAAGTGTAATTAAGAATGACAGTTTGAATTTTTAAAAGATTGCTGCTAAATCCAAAACTATTGGACTATTACAACAAAACTCATACCACTTTGATTAAATAAGCAAAATTATATAAATTCAAAACTTTATAAAATTTATCATACAGTCGAAGACACAAAATCTATAAATTTCATATTAATTTGGGAAAATATAATTAAAGTTTATACCAATTTCATAAAATATTTCTTAAAATTATAATTACGATTCATACTAATTTAGAAAAAAATTTATTTGGAAGAAAAATCGTAATATAAATATCATAAATCTAACACATATAAATTATGATAGAATATTGACTTCTTGATCCGTAAGAGACCATATATGTACTTTAATTTCTTAGTTTTTTAATTTATCTATTTGACTTTTTTCTCTCCTCACACTCTTTCAACAATTCAACCATGACTTACAATAAAATAACTTTATGAATTGAGATGGAACCATAATTTTCTTAATAACCAAGGTCTCGAAATCTTTATTTTATTTTTACTTTACTTGTTAATATAATTTTTCATATTACTTTTCATGATATATACTGGATATAAATAATATAATAATATATATATTTTTAAAATAACTCTATAGGATCATAACTATGTTTAGTCCCTTAGACGAAGTTGTTGGGATTTGAAGAACATCAAACCTTTCTTAAAGGTATATTCTCATGCGAAGAAATAGTGTAGTAGTAGAATGGAGAGCGATGAATAGGGAGAGAAACAATTATTGTTTTTTGGGGAAAGGAAGCGACGAAAAGGCGAATAATTGCGAGATTACTACATAAATCGATCTCTTTTTTTTGAAGAGATTTGAGGGATAAATATGGCAAATTACCATAGTATCCTTATTGTCCATGTTATTATATGTGAAAAAAATCACGTCGCTACTGCACTCATAGGCATGGGCTCGAGGTCTGCGAACAAGATTCCTAATGCACACATTTGTATTCGGTTCCAGCTTTCCACTTACCACATTTGTATCCGGTTACATATGGTTCAATATCCGGATACATGTTACTTGTATCCGATTCCACACTACATTTGTATACAATGTTTATTTTTTTCTAAATTAAATATTAAATTTTCTAATTCAAATATATTTTAATATATTTTTTTTCAATTCATAAATATTTATAATATTTTTATTTATGATAATAATATATGAAAAATTAATTGCAATTTATCTAAATATCATTTAACTATACCTTTTTAACACCACAATTAGGTTGTTCTACATTTTTATTTATTAAATTTAATTTTTTTAGTCACATTAGTCAAATCCTTCACAAACTTTCACAAAAATTATTCTTAAATCAACTCCACTATCACCTCCAAATCCATAAAAAAGAACAACATAAATATCACCTTCTAATCAACCCAAATTAATTATCTCTCTCTCCCTCAAATTATCACCCTGGAACACTCTCCTCTCCTTTTTTTTTTTTTACTCTCTAAATTTTCTTTTCTTGTTTTAATATAATAATAGTTAAATTTTATGGTAATGTAGTACACTCATGAGTGGTGTTTATAACATTGTGATATTCTACTAAAAAAATAAAAATCGTTACGCTAACAGACAATTATTTTTACTAACTCTATTATTAAAATAAACACATATAGAAAGGTATAAAAAAAAAAATTTATTATTTAATTTAAAAATTACAAATATATTTTACGGGAAAAAAGTTTTATTAAGAAAATCACAATAAAAGTAAATATTGATCAATGCTCAGTTAATAAAATTAAATGAGTCAAATGTTTTTTTTAGTTAATTGTAGAGATTTAAGAAATAGTTAATTAAGAATTTGTTGACTCCGATTTCATATTTGAATAAATACTTAGGAAAAACTTATTTCCCCTTAGAGATTTTAAAGTACCTTTTTAGTAAAATTGGTAAGAAATTCTAAGAAAACCATTTAGGAAATCAAAATAAGATTAATCATAAAAATATTACTCTAAAATATGAAATAGCAATAAAAAGTCATATATTCTAAAAATAAGAATCACACGGGCGTCTTATTATAATAAAACTAATATCGTGAAAAATATTTAAAAAGATAATAATTAAAGAAATATATTTTTTAAAATTTGATAATAAAACTAATATCGTGAAAAATATTTAAAAAGATAATAATTAAAGAAATATATTTTTTAAAATTTGATAATAAAACTAATATCGTGAAAAATATTTTAAAAGATAATAATTAAAGAAATATATATTTTAAAATTTGATAATAAAACTAATATCGTGAAAAATATTTAAAAAGATAATAATTAAAGAAATATATTTTTTAAAATTTGATAATAAAACTAATATCGTGAAAAATATTTAAAAAGATAATAATTAAAGAAATATATTTTTTAAAATTTGATAATATTATTACGAAAATATTTATTTACATAAAAATATATTAAAATTGTATATAATGCGTACAATTTAAAATGTTAGAAATCGAATTCAAGATTAAAGCAATCTTAAAATTTCAATTGTTTTCGCTAGAAAAGATAACGAATTATCTCAATAAAATCATGTTAATATTTATAAGAAGTTTTTAAATATCATAAATATTTTTAAAATAATAAGTAAAATATTATTTTTCGCTGATAAAAAAAATTAAAATGTTTTGCTCCTTTTATAAATCGGTTAACAGCTATTTATTAACCCCAAAAGATAAGATAAGAACGAAAATGTTATCATAACCGTGTAATTTTCCTTCCACCGCGTAATTCAGCGGTCAATCTCGACTCTCCCTTTCTATCTATATATATATATCCCACTGCGTTCGTGGCTATTCCAGTGCCAAATTTCTTTCTCGCGTTTTCTGTCTGACGTGGTTTCCTTTTTGATCAAAGTTTTGTCGGGTTTTAGGATCCATCAAACTTGTGGTTTCCTTTTTGATCAAAGTTTTGTCGGGTTTTGCGAATTTACGATCCATCAAAATTGTGGTTCCCTTCTTGATCAAAGTTTTGTCGGAGTTTTGCGAATTTACGATCGAGAGATTGTGGTTCCTATGATCAAAGTTTTGTCGGGTTTTGCGATCGATCAAGATTGTGGTTCCCTCCTTGATTAAAGTTTAGTCGGGGTTCTGCGAATTTACGATCGATCAATATTGTGGTTCCCTTCTTGATCAAAGTTTGATCAAAGTTTTGTCAGGATTTTGCGAATTTATGATCGATCAAGATTGTGGTTCCCTTCTTGATCAAAGTTTTGTCGGGATTTTGCGAATTTACGATCGATCAAGATTGTGGTTCCCTTCTGGGGTTTTGCGATCGATCAAGATTGTGGTTCCCTTCTTGATCAAAGTTTTACCGAGGTTTTGTGAATTTACGATAAATTAAGATCGTGGTTCCCTTCTTGATCAAAAGTTTTGCTGGTCTGTATTTGTGACTTTAAATATTGTGATCATCGAGCCTGTTATCCTGTTATCGGAATTTTTCCAATGGTTTCTTAATTCTTGATTTTGTTTATCCATCTTATTGTCTAGTTCCTTCATTTTCTACTCAGATTGATTATATTTTTCTTGAATTCATGGGTTTTTCAGAGAAACTAAGAAATAAAATGGGTGCAAGGTGTGCAAAGAGTGGGTGATTGTCAGATTTTGGAAACTGTGGATGGAGATCCGGTGAAACCTTAGGTCTCATTATCTTTGCATTCATTATTTTCTTTGTTGTTGTTCTTGATATAAACTTGGGGAGAGGGATATGTTATAAATATGAACTATATGAGTGAGAGACTTTGACATGTGTGTTCTTCCGCTGTTCACTTATTTTATGTTGATTGTCTTCTTCTAGTCGTGTTGCAGCAATGAGGATGTCTGTTGGATCTTGGAGGCAAAAGCTGTAAATTTTTGAACTTGCTACAAAGCTTTATGTTTGATTATATTTCCATTTATAGTCTATTGTGTTGTTTAGACTTTTGACTCTTTTGATTTGATTATCTGCTATTCTGTTTTGTAGAGAAGACTTACTGTGAATGTATGTCGGGTCATTGACACTATGACGGCAGATTATTGGACTTAATGGGTTACCTTGTTTCTTATAAATCCAAGAGTTGGTTGAAACGATTGCATTCATCCCCTTTTAGCATACGCTACTTAGCCTTTAAGATTTCTTTTGCTGATTGCGTATCAAAAATCTTCAGTTAGGAATGGTTTACGACATGGAACCTAATATCTGAGTTTGCTCTCTATATTATTTCTCTACATTGGTATTTTGGATTTGTTTCTTGTACTGTTAGCCTATATTTAGCAATTATGTCTCCCTTGGTTTTTGAATTACCGAACTGCATGACTTTTAAGCATGTGAGGATTGAACAACAAAGTGTTAGGAATGGCTATGAACTCGTAATAACCTAATTTCTTAGCTTTTGAAATGTCGGCATTTGATCACAAACATTGGCATTCAACTACCATTTGTTTCTCTACAGAGGTGTTTCTATTATGCAATTGAAGTGGGGTTTGTTGTTGAAGAACTGGTCATCTTCTGTTTTTACTTTTCCTTGGTCTACGATGAGCTCATTTCACCTTTTTTTGTGCTTGGTTTGGTTCTCACAGTGAACTCAAGTGTGGTCGTTTGTGGAAGAAATTAGCTATCCTATAAAATGGTTTGGTGATTTTGTATTGATTTGGGTGAAGTAAATGGTGTGGTCATTCAATTGATATGGTCAGATTTTATTGTTAAAGAGAGTTTAGTACGACTCGCATTCTTATTCTTGCATATTATTTGCACTCTTCGGTACTCCAAGATCACAGCTCTATTTACTTCCTTGAGGTTGGGGTCTCACAATTTGTGATAGGATGTGGGAACCAGATGCTATCTTGTTGCAGACTATTTTACTCAATCTTAGTCCCTTGCTGATTATGTTGAATCTGAAAACTTTTGCTAATACATGTGTGGGCACAGGTTTTGGAAGCTGTGAATGAAGATCCAGGCAAACTTTAGGTTTTAAATTATCTTTGTGTTCATTATTTTCTCTGAAGTTATTCTTCTGTCTACTTTGGTGAAGTGGTGACAGGCACTATATGAGTACAAGAGGCATTGGCATTTGTATTTTTTGGCCTTTAACTCGTTTTCAGTGATGACTAGACTTCAATAGAGGTAGATTTTGGTTTGGAACAACTAATCTCTCTTAATGGTTGAATAGTGGGAAGGTGTATGATTGTGTGTCTCGTATTGTTGCGTTTCCATTCACTAATTTTCTTATGCGCTTGATCTGGAATGGTTGTAGCCTCTCTTATTGGTTGTAGGAAGGTACTTGATCTCTAAACATTATGATCATCAAGCACAATGAAGTGTGGTGTAGATGTGCAAATTATGCGTCGAAGTTCTGTGATATGTGAAGCTAAAGGTTTTATTTACCATCACTTTGCTGTGCTCTTCTGATTCAATTTTTACCTTGCCAATCTTGTTAGTTTGATTCTGATCTCGGTTGTGTTGATGGTGGTATGTCGACAGTGTGGGAGTTGGTCACGGGCACCTCAAACTGACATTTGAGGAGGATTTGTTTGCTATGTTTTTTTGAATGGAATTGTGGGATGAGTATTATTGACAAGTTTTGTTGGGCTTATGTTGATAAAGATATTTGTTCCAAAATCGAAAAGAGCGATTCGGCAAAAAAAGAGAGTATTTACTTGTTTTCTTGGTATATATTTGTACATATGATTTCGCTTGATAATCCAATGAATCTCTATTGTTTGACCAAAAGACTTTTTTGATGGAGCAATGTCAAGTATATGTAGAACCCCGTAGATCTCGTTTGATTTGATGGTTTCCTCAATTCTCAATTGTTTTGGCAGAAGTTCTGAGAAGAGTCAGAAGTCTTATGGGTTTTTTGAATTAGTGTACGTACTAGTTTGAAATATGTGCTGCGATTGGGGTTTGCTAAACATCACAGCCCCTTTTGGGTTGTGTTCTCACTATTTGTGATAGGATGTTGAGGCAGCTGCTATCTTTTGTTGGCTATATTGATCAATCTTAGTCCCTTACTGGTTTTTTTCAATCTCAAAATCTTTTTATTTTGCTAGTTGATATGTGTGCGACGGATTTTGGAAGCAGTGGATGTAGTTCCAGAGAAACTTTAGGTTCTATTATCTTTTCATTCATTATTTTCTTTTTGCGTGCAATGACGGGAGATTATTGTTTGGAATGACACAGAAGTCTCTCATTGGTTGTAGTCTCTCTCCTTTTATTACGTTTCCATTCACTATTGTTCTTATGTGGTCTATTTGGAATGGCTGTAGTCTCTCGAATTGGTTGTCGGAAGGTACATGTATCAATCAGGAGCAATACTGTTATGGTGTCAGGAGCAATACTGTTATGGTATAGACGTGCAAATGGTGCTTGGAAATTATGTGGACTGTGAGGCTAATGGTTTTTATTTACCGGTACAGTGTTTTCTGGATTAATTTTTAACTGGCTAAACTTTGTCTGTTTGATTCTGATCTTGGTTGTAACTTTCAATACAAGAGTACTGTTACAAACTGACATCTGAGGTGGGTTTGTCTGCTACATTTTTGTGTTCTGGGTTTACAAAAGGCATTGTGGGATGAGCGTGGTTGACAAGTTCTGTTAGGCTTTACTCTTTGATTTGATGGTATGCTCAAATCCTTTCCATTCATTGTTTTCATTATTGTTGGATTTTAGATAGGAATTGATGTATTTCTATGCATACCTAATACTGGAGTTTCGGAGAAGAATTTGTTATTTTCAGGATAAGTTTCTTGAAATGGTATGACAAATTAAGTCGACTAACAAATTTAGATAACATAATTCTTTGTTTGAATTTATTTTCAGCACACACCAAGGAGTCTGACACTTCTCTTTCTTTTTTATTAGAACGGTTTAAAACAGCACCTGATGACCGGTCTTAGCTTGTTATTTAGAGTGACTAAGGCTACCTTGGTTTTATGGGATCATCTTCCTTGAGTTTTGATTTAGTTGGTTGGTAAGCCGGGCAGTATCAGATTTCCTTGTTTTCTTACGAAGAATAATGTTTCTGGAGTTGGATATAATGAAACAACGTATGTAATGTTTTGTTGTACAAGTTTGAAATATGTGATGTGCTTGTGAGACATTTTCAATGTATGTAATGTATTTTAATAGGTAGTTTTATTCTTGCTTTAAATTACGTTGGTGTTATGTTAATATGATCTTTTTGATTATAACAATTGTCGTCTATAAAATTTTGATTGATGGATTGCTTTTAATAGTTATTACACTGAAGATCCTTGTCGATGATTCTCATTATTGTAATAATTCTATGGCATTTTTTTTCGTAGTCATTTTCAAAGATGTATTTTACAGTTAGTTCTGCAATAGTTCTTTTCTTATGGACTCTGCTTTATTTTTTATTCAATTTTTTTCAAATTATTTTTTCGTTTGTGATTTGTAATAGATGCTTAGGGTGTCACAAATATGTTTTTCATTTTTACATTGTCTAGGTTGTTTGATCAATCATTTTGTTTATTAAAATTCAAAATTAATTATTAAAGTATCGTTGTCTTCTGCAACATCTCCTAGGCTCATTGTGACAATTTTTCTCAGCGTACAGCTTCATGACACGCGTCCTTCATCCACGCTTTGCGCTTTCTGAACGGTTGAGATTCAACTTTGGTTATTATTCTCTCTCATTTTCAAATATTCTCTAAAATGTTTCTTCTTCGCTTCTCTGTTTTTTGCAATCCTCTTTAGATTTTTGCTCCTTTCATCTTCTTCCCTGCCCTTTCCTTGCTGTCATTTTTGTCCAGGTGCGCTTCTTTTTTTCTTGGTCTTGTATTCTGCATTTCCTTGTCTTTGCCGTATTTGTATGCTCTTTCAACTGTTTATTTTGGATGAGTGTATATACATCTTTTCTCATTTTACTGCTGATTCCCTGCATTCATTTCATGGTATGATAGCATAATTTTTGACTTTATATGTTTGCATTATACTAGTACTGATTCTATTTCACGTTTTTTTTCCATATAAATTTCTAGGGTTGTAAAATATTTATTGCTTAGTTTCAGACTTGACGTGCGTTTGGTCTTTGTGATTGTACAGAATCAATTTAACTTTTAACACGATCGATGATTTTGAACTGTATGGTGTGCTTGCGGGATTGAACTATACGGTCTTTAAGGATCGATAAATGTACTTTTGTTGGTTTGAATTATATGGTGTTTAAAGATTGATCGATGTGGACTTGTCGGATTGAATTATATGGTGTGCTTTTTGTTGGATTGAATTATATGGTGTTTAACTATGCTTTTGTCGGAGTGAATAGTGTTGGATTGAATTATATGGTGTTTAACTATTAATCGATGTGCTTTTGTCGGATTGAATAGTGTTGGATTGAATTATATGGTGTTTAACTATCAATCGATGGGCCAAGAGAGACTATCAGTTGTCTTATCGCAAGAATTTCCATTAGATCGTGGAGGCAGGTGTATATTATTTTTCTTACAAGAATGTTTTATGTTTTATTGAGTTTCCATTTACTATTTTTCTTACGTGCTCAAGGTAGTCTCTCTTATTGTTTGTAAGAAGGTACATTTTTCAGTGATGGTGATTGTCTATGGAAGGGAAATACTTAATCGGTGAATCATCCAGACTGTTATGAGACTTCTCTATTGGTTTTTCAATTATTGTATTTGTTTATTCATCTTATCTTCTAGGTCTTTCAACTTCTTCCCAGATTGGTTTTAGTCTTCTTGAATTCACGAGCTTTGCAGGGAAACTAAGAATTGAAGGGGGTGCAGGGTGTGCAAATGGAGGGTGGAAATTCTGTGATCTTTGTATCTGGCTTTGATCTTTGTATCTCAATGTTTTATTACCAGTTCACGGATGTGTATTCTGATTTATTTTCTTAATGGGTGGACTTGTTTTGTATGATATCATCATGCTTCTATTGATGGTTTATGGTTCAAAAGAGGCACTTAGAATGAGCATTTGGGACAAGTGCGGTTGGAATTTACTCTCTGGTTTGTTGGTATGGTTTTCTTCTTGCTTTGAAAAGTTTTACTCAATTTTGACGCCTTCTCTGGATAACTTCTTGTAATTGAGATCTTGGACTCTTTTAATAATTTTTCAAGACCTCTGTATTTGTTTGAATTGGTCTGGTAATGATGTGTTTCTTACAATAGTAATAATGGAGTTTTGGAGAATTTGTTTATTTCAGTTGAGTTGGAAAACCTTTTTCTTCGAGAAATGTTATAATGGGCATTTTACCATTGGTTTCTTAATTCTTCATTTGGTTTATCCATCTTAATCTCTAGGTCCTGCATCTTCCATCCATATTGATTTTATTTTTCTTGAATTCATGGGTTTTTCACGGAATGGAGATGGGGTTAAACCTTAGGTCTCATTATCTTTGCATTCATTATTTTCTTTGTCGGTGTTCTTGATATAAACTTGTGGAGTGGGATATGTTATAAATATGTACTATATGAGTGAAAGGCTTTGACATGTGTGTTGTTAGACTGTTGACTTATTTTATGTTGATTGTCTTCTAGTCGTGTTGCAGCAATGAGGATGAGGATGTTATAAATATGGAGGTGGGTGAAACCTTAGGTCTCATTATCTTTGCATTTATTATTTTCTTTGTCGTTGTTCTTGATATAAACTTGTTGAGTGAGATATGTTATAAATACGCCTTATATAAGTGAGAGGCTTTGACACGTGTTCGACTGTTGACTCTGTTTATGTTGATTGTCTTCTAGTCGTGTTGCAGCAATGAGGATGTATGTTGGTTCATGGAGGCAAAAGCTGTAAATTTTTGAACTTGCTACAAATCTTTATGTTTTATTACGTTTCCATTTATTATCATTCTTGTGAGCTCGAGTTCGAATCGCATAACATCATGATCATCAAGCCTGTTAAGGAAATTTCTCTATTGATTTTTCTAATTCTTGAATTTGTTTCTTCAACTTATCGTCTATGTCCTTCCTTTTCTACCCTGATTGCTTTAAGTTTTTTAAATTTGTGGGCTTTACGTTTCTTAAATTCGTGGGCTTTGGGCTTTACAGGAAAATTAAGAAATGAAGTGGGTGCAGGGTGTGCAAATGGTGGGTGGTGTGATTTGGATCGGGATCCCGTTTGCTTTCACTGTTTTCATTGCTGTTTTTCATCATGTTAACCTCAGGAGTGGAAGATCTTGTAACTATAAACCTTGTTGATTTTAATTATCATTTTTTACACGTGTTGCTGCGAAGAGGATGTCTATTGGGTCATTGGGTCGTTATAGGCTTCGACATTTGTGTCGTTCTAGACTTGACTTTGTTGATTTTAGTGATTTTTTTTTCACAGTTGACTTTGTTGATTTTAATTATCATTTTCTACACGTGTTGCTGCGAAGAGGGTGTCTATTGGGTCATGAAGCGAATAGCTGTTGATTAGGATATTTCCAAGTAGTAGTTTGAAATATGTTGTGATTGGGGTTTACACAACATCACATCGCCTTTCTGGTTGGGTTCTCTCTATTTGTGATAGGATGTGGAGGCTGGCTATATTGATCAATCTTAGTCCCTTACCGGTTTTGTTCAATCTCAAAAGATTTTTATTTTGCTAGTTGATATGTGGGGGAAGGATTTTGGAAGGAATGGATGGAGATCAGGGAAACTTTTGGTTCTATTATCTTTTCGTTCATTATTTTCTTTTTTGAGTGGGAGTTCTTGGAAACATGCACTGTATGAGTATGAACGATTTTGACATTTCAAAAGTTGTGCCTTTGACTCATTTGCATTTCAAAAGTTATGCCTTTGAATCGTTTTGCAGCGAAGAGTTGCTTGTTATGGATGTCTGTTGTGGAGGCAACGGCGGGAGATTATTGTTTGGAATGACAGTAGTCACTCATTGGTTGTAGTCTCTCTCCTTTTATTACATTTGCATTCACTATTGTTCTTATGTGGTTGATTTGAAATGGCTGTAGTCTCTGGAATTGGTTATCGGAAGGTACATGTATCAGTCAGGAGCAATACTATTATGACCGATCTTAGCTTGTTATTTAGAGTGACTAAAGGCTACTTTGGTTTTATGGGATCGTCTTCCGTGAGTTTTGATTTAGTTGGTTGGTAAGCTGGCAGTATCGGGTTTCCTTGTTTTCTTATTAGGAACAATGTTTATGGAGTTTGATATAATGAAACAACGTATGTAATTGTACAATTTTGAAATATGTGATGTGCTTGTCAGATATTTTCTAGGTACGTAATGTACTTTTAATCGCTTTGAATTACATAGTGTCGGATCCTGAGACAATTACATAGTCTCGGATCCTGAGACAAACAAAATTAATTTAGAAGGTGTCAAAACAAAGGATCAAGTATATTTTATTTTTTGTTTCTGAACGTTTAAATTGAAATTTGTGAGTCTAAAATTTTAATACATTGTAATCCATAAATTTTACAAGATATAATTTTTTTTGTGTGTATCAAATGTTTTCTTAGTGTATATTAAAGTCGGAACTTGTTGGAAAAGATAAATAATTTAAATGATAGCATGAGATGCACTTAATATTTTAAAAAAAATTAATATAATTATGTTAAAAGGATTATATCATTTCGTTGTACTAGTTTTTTATTTGTCAAAACATTTTCTAAAATATATTAAAGTTAAAAATATGTGAAATAATATAAAGAATTCAAATATTAGCATGGAATATATTTGACACATTAAAAAAGTTAACTTAATTAGGTTAGTAATTAGGTTAAAAGAATTATATTTATTTAGTTTTTAAATTTTGATACAAAAATATATTAAAATTTTAAACGTATGAATTAAAACTTCAATTTTAAAAAAATTCAGGATAAATATATAAAAGTTTTGAAAATATTAAATATATAAAATACATTAAAATTAAAAGAAAAATTATATATATATATATATATATATATATATATATATATTAATATTATATAGAAGGAGAAAAAAATTAGAGGGGGCCCTTATGGTTGTTCTAATGTCCGCCACTCCCTGATTCGTCAAAGATCCCAGTTACTTTTTACAGTGACAAAATCTTGAGTCCCAAAATTCAGTTCTTTCAGATGTCTGGATTACAGGGTTACGAGTTATGCAGCTTCATTTCAAAGAATCCTTCCATTTTGATTCAAAGCTTCAAGAGAACATTTGTCCCCTCAGTTGAAGCTATTAGGAAAATTGTGTGCGACAAGAAAGATTTCATTTTTGTGTTACGGCTGGATACTCCCAAAGTACAAAAGGTTTATGCAGGATGTCGTCTTTTTGGAGAGGTGTGGCATTCTTGGGACTCATCTTGCCTTGCTACTCAAACTTCATCCAAGGCTTTTCCTTGCAATTCAAGAATGGTTGTCCTTGCAATTCAAGAATGGTTGTCCATGCAATTCATACATTAAGTTGTTTGAGCGATAAAACCTTTGAGTGAAAGCTGAAACTAGTTAATTGTTTTGGGTTTTTCAAGGATGAGGGCCCGCAAAAGTTCAAGAGAATCCCGACTTTGTTTAGAACATCAGAGAAGAAGTCGAAAGTTGGATGAAATTCTTCTTGCATACAGGTACGCTGCCCAAGTCTGTCCTTATTCACCATGGACGGTCGCATGCTTTCTTGATGAAGTTTTCCAGCTGTTGAAATAAAAAAATCTCTGCAAGAAAGTCCCCAGTTATATTCATGTGTTGTGCTTGTCTGAGGAGATGTTCTTGGACAAGTATATATCACAATTCAGAAAAAATGCAGTGGGGTCATTATATTTTTAACAGTGTTCTTGACAGTGTTGTGCAAGCTTAATTTAGTTTCTTATATTTTTAAGTTTTTTTTCGAGACAGGGTTACCATATATCCTTTCCTTCTACAGTAGCAAAAGTAGACTTGATTAGATATGAGTTTCCTTATCTCAAGCAAAGCCCATGCGGGAGTGAAGGAAATTCTGGGTTGATTTCAATCCCACAAAAGCACAAAAAGCACACAGAATCAGTTTAACGTTTGATTTTTAATTATATTGTGTGTTTTTGTGGGATTCAATTATACGGTGTTTAAGGATCTATGAACGTGCTTATGTTGGTTTGAATTATATGGTGTTTAAAGATTGATCGATGTGCATCTGTTGGATTGAATTATATGGTGTGCTTTTGTCAGATGTTTAACTATCAATCGATGTGCTTTTGTCGGATTGAATAATGCAAGCATTATCAGTTTTTATTGCAAGGATTATCACTAGATCGTGGAGGTAGGTGTAGATTATTTTTCTTACAACAATGCTGTATGTTTTATTGAGTTTCGATTTACTATTTTTCTTATGTGCTTAAGGTAGTCTCTCTTATTGTTTGTAAGAAGGTACATTTGTTAGTGATGGTGATTGTCTATGGAAGAGCAATACTTGATCAGTGAATCATCGAGACTATTATGAGACTTCTCCATTGGATTTTCAATTATTGTATTTGTTTGTATTTGTTTATTCATCTTATCTTCTCGGTCCTTCAACTTCTTCCCAGATTGATTTTAGTTTTCTTGAATTCATGGGCTTTGCAGGGAAACTAAGAATTGAAGGGGGTGCATGGTGTGCAAATGGAGGGTGGAAATTCTATGATCTTTGTATCTGGCTTTGACCTTTCTATCTCAATGTTTTATTTACCAGTTCACCGATGTGTATTCTGATTTATTTTCTTAATGGGTGAACTTGTTTTGTTTGATATCATCATGCTTCTATTGATGGTTTATGGTTCAAAAGAGGCACTTAGGATGAGCATTTGGGACAAGTGTGGTTGGGATTTACTCTCTGGTTTGATGATATGGTTTTCTTCTAGCTTTGAAAGGTTTTACTCAATTTTGACGTCTTCTCTGGATAACTTCTTTTAATTGAGATCTTGGACTCTTTTAATAATTTTTCAAGACCTCTGTATTTGTTTGAATTTGGGATGGTAATGATGTTTCTTACAATAGTGATAATGGAGTTTTGGAGAATTTGTTTATTTCAGTTGAGTTGGAAGACCTTTTTCTACGAGAAATGTTATAATGAATTAGAACTCCTAACAACTCTGAATAAAATATTTTTCTTTGTTAATTATTCTATTTCTCTACCAAATGTGGTTGTTTGTTGAACTGATTGCGTTAATCCCTTTCTTGTCCATCACATAGAGGCTGATACTTCTTTTCCTGTTTTGAGTTTTAAAAATCATGAAAGAATTTGAAACTGCTCATGAACGCATGTGACCGATTAGAGGGCATTTTGAAATTGTTATTATTACGAGTGGCTAAGGCTGCCTTGGTTTTATGTGATTTTTCTAAACTTGCTATGTTCTATGGATTTTGGGTTGATTGTTTTCAATTTTCAATAATGTATGGTTGGCAGTATTTGATATTCTTGTTTCCATAAATGTGAAGTCACCCTTTACTATTACATGGTAGTGTTTTTTTGTTTGACCTACAAGTATTTCCGGTTTTAATTGGATATCGTTTGTTGACATCATTCCTTTTGGAATGGGATTTGTTTGAGCACTACTATCAGAATGAAGCTGGAAGCTAACTTAAAAAGACAGCAGCTCTTTTGATAATCTAATTTATCTGAGCTTCCAGGTTTGGACTAGTTATATTTTCCCTTCACTTGACTCTTGCTTTGACAAGATAGGCTCTGGTATATATATATATATATATATATATATATATATATATATATATATGTTTGCGTAGTTTTGTTACGTATTTTCTAGGAATTTTATGTATTTTTGATTGCTGGTTTTATTATTGCATTGGATTACATAGATAGATGTGTTGTTGATCATTTGGCTATTACAAAGTTGAAGTGATTTTTATAAAATTATTTATGATTGGTGTATTGACTTTGATTGTTATTAGCATTGACGTCTACCCTGGTTTTTGAATTATTGAACTTCATGATTTTATCTCCTCAAGCCTTGTTTTTGAATTATTGAACTGCATGGTTTTATCTCATCAAGCCTGCTGGGAGTGACTGGTTCTCGCCCTTGGTTTTATATGAACCTGCTATTTTCTTGTGTGGGTTTTGGGTTGGATGTTTTCCTTGCTGTGCCAGTATCAGGAGTTGTCCCAATTTTCTTACTCGGCAATTTGGAGAACTACTTTGGTAGTTATTTATATTTTCTACAAGTATCTCCAATATTAATTCGATATCTTTTTTATAAACAACAATGTTTTTGGAATAGAATTTGTTCCAGCACTACAATCTACGTCAAGCTGGAACGTTTTGCTCTAGATAACCTAATTTCTTAAGAACCAAAGTAATTTACGAGTTCTGTCTCCTAGTTAACTTTGTTGCACTTGATCACAGAAGGTTTGGGTTGAATTGTGATTTGTTTTTCCTGCAGCCGTGTTTAGATTGTTTTTTGTGCAATGATCTGCGTCTCATCTGGTCTCTGAAATCATGTGAAGGTTCACATTTCTTCTGTGTTTGCTCTCTACTCTAATTTCTTTTTCTGTGGACTTGATCACCATAAATAAGGATTGGTTGTTGCTTGTTTCTCTGCAGAGTTTCTCCATTGGTTTTCATTCTTGAATTTTTTAATTCATGTGGTTTCTATAGTTCCATCTTCTAGGAAGACAAGCCATGTGTGTGTAGCTTATCTTGTGAAGTATTTGATGATGATGATGTATCAAATTTTTGTGTTTGTGCTCTTTCTTTGTAAGCATGTCCTCAAATGTACATACCTTTTCTGATTTTGAAGCACTCCTCAGTACCCCAACTCACACCCTATTTACTTTTGGGGTCTCACTATTTGTGATAGGATTTGGAGGAACATGCTATTTTTGCTGGCTAAATTTCTCTGTTGTAATCCCTTACTGATTCTGTTCAATCTGAAAAAGCTCTTTACTTTGCTAATTGATATGTGGGAGACAGGTTTTGGAAGTAGTTGATGTATATTCAGAGAAACTTTTAGTTGTATTATCTTTTCATTCATTATTTTATTAAGTGGGAGTTCTTGTAAGAGGCTTTGTAATTTGTATAGTTGTGCGTTTGACTCGTTTTGTAGTGAAGACTTGCAATGGATGTTTGTTGGGTTGCAATGGTGGTAGATTATTGTTTGGAATGGTTGTAGTCTCTCTCATTTGTTGAATAATAGTGGGAAGGTACATTATTGTGTTTGGAATGGCCGTAGTCTCTCTCATTCTTATGTGGTCGATTTGGGATGTGGCTGTAAGAAGGTACATATATCAATCACCGTGTTTTTATACAAGTGCAATAGTTGATCACTGAATATTATAATCTTCGAGCCTATTATGCAAGTTTCTCCATTGGCTTTTTAATTCTTTTTGTATTTATAAATTCATCTTGTTGTCTAGGTTCTTTATTTTCTACTTCATTTATCAAGAAGATTCGACAATTTGATTTCAAAACTTCATTTTGTGTTTCTTTGTTTGATCACAAACATAGGCATTCCACTGCCATTTGTTTGTCTGCAGAGGATTTTCTATTATGCAGTTGATGAAGTTGGGCTTGTTATTGAAGAAGTGACTAACTTTTGTTTCAATTTTTCCTTGGTCTAGGATGAGCTCATCTCATGTTGAACTCAAGTAAGTGTGGTCCTTTCTGGAAGAAATGGGTTATCCTATAAAATGATTTGGTGATTTTGTATTAATTCGGGTGAAGTATATGGTTTTCTCAATCTATTGATGTTGTCAGATTTGGTGTTTGTGCTCTTTATTTGTCTGTGTGCCCTCGAGTTTGAGTTTTAATATGCTAGTTGAGGTGTTAAAAACATAAAAGGGAGTAATTAAAAACTTGAAAGAGAGTTTAGTGCGACTTCCATGCATTCTGACTCTTGCTAAATTTGTGGAGTGGTGACAGGCACTATTTGAGTATAGGAGGTATTGGCATTTGTATTGTTTGGCCTTTAACTCATTTTGGAGTAATGACTAGACTTTGGATGCTTGTTGGGTGGTGGAGGCAATGGAGGTAGATTTTTGTCTCTGTTAATGGTTGAATAGTGGGAAGGTATATGATGGTGCATCTGGAATGTGTGTTGTCTCTCGTTTTGTTATTTTTCTTATGCACTCGATTTGGAATGGTCGTAGCCTCTTTTATTGGTTGTAGGAAGAAACATTATGATCATTGAGCCTGTCATGGGAATTTCTCCATTTGTTTTTTAATTTCTAAATTTATGAATTTATCTTATGGCCTTGGTCCATCTTCTACCCAATTGATTTTAGTTTTTCTTGAATTCATGAGTTTTACAAGGAAGGCAAGAAATGAAGTGTGGTGTAGATGTGCAAATGGTGCGTGGAAGTTCTTTGATATGTGAAGCCAAGTGTTTTATTTACCATTGCTTGCTGTGCTCTTCTGATTTATCTTTTAACTTGTCTAAATTTGTTGGTTTGATTCTAATCTTGGTTGTATTGATGATGGTATGCCTGCAGTTCGTCACCATCACTGCAAGTATACTGTTACAAACTGACATTGACATTTGAGGAGGATTTGTCTGCTACGTTTTTATGAGGTCTGGGCCTATAAAAGGCATTGTGGGATTATTGACAAGTGCTGTTGGGCTTACTGTTTGATTTGATGGCTTGCTTCTTGGTTTTCCAAAACCTTTCCTTTCGTTATTTTGCATATTTGTTTGATTTGGATAGAAATTGATGTATTTCTATGCAAGAGCGATACTGGAGTTTTGGGGAAGAATGTTTAAAGTTCAACTTGAAACCACAATAGCTAATGAGAACCTAGTTCTTTTTATGGCGAAGAATTTATTTTTCTCTCATATGGGCTATGTAAAAGTTGTAAAAAATATGATTTTGTTGATATATGCACGTTTTAGTCTAGTTTTTCCCTCATTTCTTGATTGTTGTTTTGACAGCGTGGTTCTGGGCAGAGTCAGAAGTTTTCTGGTTTTTTTTTTTTGGATTAGGATATGTCCAACTACCAACAGTGTACGTACTAGTTTGAAATATGTGCTGTGATTGCCAGATATTTTCGAGGAATGTGATCATTTAATTATTAAAGCATTGCAGTGGGTTTATAAAATTATTGTGATTTATGTATTTGCCTTTAGTAGTTACTGTTGTTTGTGAAATGATCTGGACGTCCTGAAAAAAATGTTGTCTTTTATTATAGAAATTCTGTACTCTTAATTGTTTGTTTAAAAAAAATGTTGTATTTTACATTCAACATTTAGAATGTAGATTATGTGAATGATTTATTTTAATGTTGGTTTTTGAAATATTTATTTATAGTAATCAATAAACAAATGCTTTGTATTCATTCATATTTAGCTGTTGGACAAATCTTATTCCCTGTGTTAGATGTCTAATATATTTTCATCTGAATGAGATTTTTGTTTCGGGCGTAATTTCTAGAAGATTACATGTGTTATCAAGGGTTATGAGGTATGTTTTTCATTCTTCCATCCATTGCCAGGAAATCTTTTCTCTGTTTTTCGTTCCTAAATCTTTTCCTTGGATTAAAGAACATAAAATTTAATTCATACTCTTGTCAAAACTATTGCCAAAACTACCTCTAGATTCAAAAACAAAAAATTTAATTCATACTCTGTAAGGATAATGCAAAATACGGATGAGGTGGAGTCCGTTATTAGCAAGCCAGTACAGAGAGGTCACGTGGATGAGAGTGTGGAAATCATGACCAAGAAAAAAAGCACACGATCCAAGAAAGAAAGTGGGTGGCTGAAGGATTACGTGAAAAAGTAGTTGGTATAAATAGAATAAATGTAAAAATGAAAAAGGGGAGACAAAACTTTTCGTTAGACTCTTTCTTCTCTCTCTATCTCATATACTGTTTTCTGGAAAGTGGTACGGATATTCTGTTTGGGAGAGAAATTTTCCTTGCTGTCATGGAATGAGAATATTTTCTAATTTCGTTGCTCTTATTCTGGCTAGTATTGCTTTTGTTGAGTTAATTCTGTCTCTTATTTTTGTTGAGTGCTTACATTGGTGCTTTCATCTTCTACCATGGTCGAGAATACTCGATTGAAAGAGTTGCAAGCGGAGATGGCTCGTATGAAGGAAGTGGTGGTCGACGTTAAGCAATTAACCACTACAATGGCTACTACAAATCATGATTTGCAGAGTCTAATTACATCTCTTCACGAACGTCAGAGGGATGATTCTACTCGTTTTGAGACTTTGGAAACTACTATGGATGCGGTGTTGAAATCGATTCAAGCTCTAGGCACAGGTTCGCGTGCCGTTTCACATTCCCCTTCATTTCAAGTACGTAATGTCAAATTAGATTTTCCGAAATTTGATGGATCTGAGGTATTGCAATGGATTTTTCGAGCGGAACAGTTTTTTGATTACTATAATACACCGGATGAACAACGATTGCTCATTGCGTCGGTGCACCTAGGAAAAGAGGTGGTACCTTGGTTCCAAATGCAGTCCTGCAATCAAGCTTTTCCGAGTTGGATCGCTTTCACTCGTGCTTTGGAACTGGAATTCGGACCTTCATCGTATGAATGTCCTCGCTCAGATTTGTTTAAGCTTACACAAGAGGGTTCAGTGCAGGAATATTATGTAAAGTTTACCGCTCTTGCCAATCGTGTCCAAGGTGTATCCACAGAAGCTTTATTGGATTGTTTTGTAGGTGGGTTGCGTACTGATATTCGTCGAGATGTTCTCATACAGGCGCCCAAGACGTTAATGAGATGTGTGTCTTTGGCTAAATTGTTTGAAGAAAAATATGCTACAAAACCGAAATCTTATTGGTCCCATACCCATACAAAGAATCATTCACAGCAGACCCCTTCGCAATCCCTCAAGTCCACTGCACTGCCTCCCTTGTTGACCAAACTAGATTTGGCCCCGCCCACACGCCATGCGTTGGTGAAGAAAATGTCGCCTGCAGAAATTCAGTTACGTCGGGAGAAGGGATTATGTTTCACTTGTGATGAAAAATACTCGCCCTCTCTCAAGTGTCCTAATAAGCACTATCTCTGGTTCCACTTAGATGAAGACGACAGTCCTGACGCCTCTGTTTTGGATGTTATGAGTGTGCCGGATAATACAGAGCCTATACTTCCGAGTGAACCTCATTTGTCTTTTAATGCTCTTAAAGGCTCAGCGGGAATTGGTACTATGCGATTTAAAGGATTCATTAATGGCTTGCCTGTTCAGATCCTTTTGGACAGTGGTAGTTCAGACAATTTCTTGCAGCCAAGAATTGCTAATTGTCTTAAACTATCAGTGGAACCCATTCCACATTTTAATGTGCTGGTTGGGAATGGAAGTGCTATGGTGGTCGAGGGTCTTATCAAGCGACTGGAAGTTACTATTCAAAATCACGTCATTAAGTTACCGGTCTATTTACTTCCTATCTCTGGTGCTGATTTAGTTCTTGGAGCTTCTTGGTTGGCCACAGTTGGAGCTCACATTTCTGATTACAGTACCTTATCTTTGAAATTTATGCTTGATGATAAGTTTGTCACACTAACGGGAGAACAAAACAAGTTACCAGATCAGGCCCAATTTCACCATTTGAGAAGAATGATTCACACTGATGCTATTGCAGAAATGTATTCTCTCCATTTTCAACATTTTGGGCCCTCACAAGATCACTTTCTGGACTTACCTCAGGATATGGAACCCGAGTTAGCCTTATTATTGCATACATATCAACAAGTTTTTGCTGTGCCGTGTGGATTACCTCCTCCTCGATCGCAAAACCATTCTATTCCTTTGGTTCATGGATCGAATCCTATTAAAGTTAAGCCATACAGATATCCGTTTAGTCAAAAACAGCAGATTGAGAAAATGGTACAAGAAATGCTACATGAAGGCATAATTGTGCCCAACAATAGCCCTTTTTCGTCTCCAATTATATTAGTGAAAAAGAAAGACGGCACGTGAAGATTTTGCAATGATTACAGGGCTTTGAATGCCATTACAGTGAAAGATAGCTTTCCAATTCCCACAGTAGACGAGTTATTGACGAATTGCATGGAGCTAAATTCTTTTCCAAGCTGGATCTTCGAGCTGGGTATCACTAAATTTTGGTAAAGGAAGAGGATAGATACAAAACGGCCTTTAGAACCCATCAAGGCTTGTATGAGTGGCTAGTCATGCCCTTTGGGCTCACTAACGCACCCGTCACGTTCCAAGGATTGATGAACAACATTTTCCAGTCGATGCTCAGGAAATATGTTCTTGTCTTTTTCGATGACATTCTGGTGTATAGTCCTTCATGGTGCACTCATATTCAGCAATTGGAGAAAGTATTATCTTTGTTGCGAGAACACAAATTATATGCCAAGCTCTCTAAATGTTCATTTGGTAAACCACAGATCAAATATTTGGGGCATATTGTTTCGGGGTCAGGAATTGCTATGGAAGATAGCAAGGTTCAAGCTATTTTGGAGTGGCCTTTCCCTACAAATCTCAAACAATTAAGGGGATTTTTGGGACTTACAAGCTATTACAGAAGATTTATCAGAGGTTATGCTACCTTGGCGGGCCCTCTTACTGAATTACTTAAGAAAGACAATTTCAAGTGGTCAGATGCGGCTTCACATGCCTTTACAGAATTGAAAACTGCATTAACGAAGCGGCCAGTTTTATCCTTACCAGATTTTTCATTACCATTTGAGTTAGAAACTGACGCTTCTGGTATCGGTCTTGGGGTTGTCTTAAGTCAGAACCGACACCCCATTGCTTATTTTTCAAAATGTCACCCTCAATGCAACAACAATTCGCTTATGTAAGGGAACTCTATGCCGTGACTGAAGCGGTGGCTAAGTTCAGGCATTATCTACTTGGTCACAAATTCGTGATCAAAACTGATCAGAAAAGTTTGCGGAATTTCATGGATAAGAGCTTACAAACTCCAGAGCAACAAAAGTGGCTCCATAAGCTACTTGGCTATGAATTTGCTATTGAATACAAACCCGGGAAGGAGAATTTAGCAGCTGATTCACTTTCACGATCCTTTTTTGTGGCTTGGTCTCAAGCGGTTCCCCATCTTATGACCACCTTACAACAAGCCCAACAACATGACAATCAAATTAAGACCCTGATTGATGCTTGCAACAACAATTCTTGCTTTGACCCTCGTTATTCGGTGCATCACGGATTGTTACTATGGAAAAGAAGGTTGGTGGTTCCATCTGGACATGAGTTAATTCATATATTATTGAATGAATTTCATAGTTCGGTGATTGGTGGACATGCGGGGTTCTCTCGAACTTTAGCTAGAGTTGCTGCCCAATTTTATTGGAAGGGAATGCACCACGATATTAAGAGTTATGTGCAACGCTGCTTGATTTGTCAACAAGCTAAGGTGGCCGCTACGCTCCCTGCTGGTTTCCTGCAACCACTTCCTATCCCTTCTCAAATTTGGGAGGATTTGGCCATGGATTTTATCACGGGCCTTCCTGTTTCGCATGGGTTCACCGTAATATATGTGGTAGTTGACCGGTTATCTAAGGCAGCTCATTTCACTCCAATGAAACACGATTTCACCAGTAAATTAGTTGCTGAAATTTTCTTTAAGAACATAGTCAAATTACATGGATTGCCAAAATCAATAGTCTCTGATCCAGACAAGGTCTTCACTAGCCATTTTTGGAAAATTCTATGGCAACTTAGTGGCACAACACTCAAGATGTCATCTGCCTACCACCCTCAATCTGATGGCCAATCCGAAATCCTTAACAAATGCTTGGAGTTGTATCTCAGATGTTTTACTTTTGATGCACCTAAGGAGTGGTCTGGGATGCTTACATGGGCTGAATATTGGTACAATACATCATATCATTCTAGCACAGGTATGACTCTGTTTCGAGCTGTTTATGGGTGAGATCCATCGCAGATAATTAAGTATGTGCCCTACGAGACTGATCCTATACCCGTACAAGAGCAATTGCTTTCTCGAGATGACATTCTGCAGAAACTTAAGTCCAATTTGCAGCGAGCTCAGCAAATTCAAAAGCAATATGCTGATAAAAGGCGTTTAGATGTTGAATTTCAGATTGGTGACTTGGTTCTAGTAAAGTTACAGCCTTATAGACAACACTCATTAGCTCTGCGAAAGAATCAAAAATTGGGTTTACGATACTTTGGTCCTTTTGTGGTTATCGAAAAGATTGGGAAAGTGGCTTATAAGCTTCAACTTCCAACTGCAGCAAAGATCCACCCCGTATTCCATGTTTCTCAGTTGAAGCTTTGTCGAGGCAGTCATGACCGACCATATGTTCCCTTACCCATTTTTGACAGTGACATTTCTCCCCTTATTCAACCCGTGGCAGTTCTAAATACACGCATTATCATCAGGGGTGACCAACAAGTTCATCAATCCTTAATTCAATAGGAAAATGGCTCCACAGCAGAAGCTACGTGGGAAGATTCTACTGTCATGACACGGGCTTATCCTCATTTCCACCTTGAGGACAAGGTCAATTTCGTTGGGGGGAGTAATGTAAGGATAATGCAAAATACGGATGAGGTGGAGTCCGTTATTAGCAAGCCAGTACAGAGAGGCCACGTGGATGAGGGTGTGGAAATCATGACCAAGAAAAAAAGCACACGATCCAAGAAAGAAAGTGGGTGGCTGAAGGATTACGTGAAAAAGTAGTTGGTATAAATAGAATAAATGTAAAAATGAAAAAGGGGAGACAAAACTTTTCGTTAGACTCTTTCTTCTCTCTCTATCTCATATACTGTTTTCTGGAAAGTGGTACGGATATTCTGTTTGGGAGAGAAATTTTCCTTGCTGTCATGGAATGAGAATATTTTCTAATTTCGTTGCTCTTATTCTGGCTAGTATTGCTTTTGTTGAGTTAATTCTGTCTCTTATTTTTGTTGAGTGCTTACATACTCTTATCTCTTTCATATTTTTATATTGTTGTATGATTTGTAAAAACATACTCTTATCTCAATATTTTGAAAATATTGTTGTATGATCTGTCAAAACTACCTCTAGATTCATATGAGGCATCACTACCCACGAAGTCCACTTCATCTAAGGTAGGTTTTAGCAAGATCTCCTTATTAAATCTTTTCTCAAAGGATCCTTTTTTCGTATTCGTTACTTCACCATTGGACTTTAAATTTTTAACTCTCTAAACTGAATTTTGTTTCTTTTGCAATTAATAAATGTGTAAATATTTTACTATTGTTTTCGGTTCATTTTCTTTTACTTTTTGTACTTCAACCTTTCTCTTGCTCGTAAAATTTACGTATTTTGTTCAATTTTTTTGTGTTACTAATTACAGCTTATTTTATTGTTTTAATTCAACTTTCAAATATTTTAATTTTTCATTCAATAACCCTCCATTTATTTAGCCTTTATAGAAGATTCAAAATTTATAGCTTTTAATAAATAATCCTCCTTTCTAAAAGTTTGTCTTTCTTTGATTTTATGTCAAGCTGAAATTTATTTAATGTCATTGTTGTTTTCTTCATTATTGACCTACACCTTTGTCATTGTCTAATTTAATTATCGAAATTTCTCCTTTGCTTTTTAATTCTTAAATTTATTTATGATATTATCTAGTTCCTTCATCTTTAACCTAGATTGATTACAATTTTCTTGATTTCATGGGCTTTACAGATAATAACTAAGCAATGAAGTGGGTGCAGGATATGCAAATGGTGGGTGGAAAATCTTTGATCTGTGAAGCTAAAATTTTTGTTTTCAACTGACTAAACTTGTTGGTTTGATTTAATTATCATGTCGGATGAACATTCTTCTTGCTTTAAAAAGTTCTACTGCTCAATTTTGATGGCTCCTCTCGATAATTTCTAAACTCTGGATAAAATAATTCTGTGTGCAGTTTTGTTAGGTATTAATGTATTCTCTAGGAATATTTATGTATTTTTGATTGCTAGTTTTATTCTTGCATTGAATTACAGAGATGTGTTGTTAGTATGATTATTTGGTTATATGATGTATTGATTCGATGGTTAATAGTATTTATATCTGTCTTGATTTTTGATGTATTAAACTGCATGATTTTCTCGTCAAGCCTCTATGAGTAGGGCTGGACAAAATAAACCAAACTGCACTGAATTACCAAAAATTGTACTCAACTGAAAAACAATTCAGATGAATTGAATTGAATTGTTTTTTTGAAAAATAAACTGGACTGAATTGCATTATAATATGAACTGAACTGAACTGTTACAAATTGAATTGTTTTATGAACTACACTACATCAGAACTGAACTGAACTATTTTTTAACTGAACTGCACTACTTTTTAATTAAATTGCACTGTTCTTAAATTGAACTACACTAATTTTTAACTTAACTACACTATTTTTGAATCATTTTTCAATCGAATTGTACTGATTTTGAATAAACTTCGCTATTTTTTAACTGAATTGTACTACTTTTTAGTCGAATTGCATTGATTTTGAACTGAATTGCACTAGTTTTGAATTGAATTATACTATTTTGAACCGAATTGCACTAATTATATAAAGTTTATAATTTGAAAGTGCAAATACTTGAAATATGCATCATACTTCAATACACCAAAATCAAAATATTTATAATCTTAATACATAGGTTCTCTTGTAGGTTCTCCCATAAACAACATCAAAATATGTTAATACATTTTAATACATCTTCAATCATCTAAATTAATTGCATTTGAAGCTCTCACTTCGTCTTGAGAAGTTATATTTACAAAGAAAAATATTTTAGGCTTTCATAATATCAACTAAAAAGTATATAAAGTTTTCATATAAACTCACCTTGTTCAAATTCATCAAGCTCTTTAGGATCTTCATTACAAAGTATAGAGAAAGGTGTTTCTCTTATTAACTATAGTTCGTATTAAAAAATGGAAAATATCATTTATGATAAAAGAATAAAAAAATAAGTTTCAAATAAAAATTGTTAAACCATTTTTAAACATCACAATCAAATAAAATATTTATAACTTAATACTGATAAAGTAATTATATATGTTATTCTAAATTGTATTTTTCATCCAATCATGTATTAGAAAACATACGGGTATTATTAGTTAATCTGATTCAAAATATATTCTGCTTTTATTAATTTGATTTCGAATCAAGAAAACCATACCGACCGGTAATAATTTTTGTGATTATGTCTTAAAGTATATATTATATATATATATATATATATATATATATATATATATATATATATATATATATATAATAATAAAAAAAAATTTATACAAAATATATACCTATATCACTGGTTTGAATCATCAAATCTTAACAAAATATATTTATCGTAATTTCTCAATTATTACAATAACATATTTTATGAATTAAAATTTTAAAAGAAGAATGAACACGTGAATCATGCTTCATTAATAAATATAATAGATTTAAATTGTGAGTATAAAGAAAGAAAAAAGAAAAGATTAATATGAATATATTATACAGGTTGAGTATATAAAGAAAGAAGTTGAAGCAGAAGTGATTATTATTTTTTGCGTGTATTATTATATAAATAAATAATTAAATATATTATTTAGGTAAATAAAAAGAAAAAGTGTTGGTATATAGAGAGATAGGGGAGGAGAAAATGCATCAATGACGGGCGATTAAGATGGAGGCGTGATGGAGTGTGGGCCGCGGGATCTACAGATTGAGGAGAGAGCTATTTAACTACAGTTCACTGTCTAAACGGTTAACTCCAGTACAGTATTTTAAATTTTAACTTAAAAGTAATACAGTTTAACTTTACTATTAATAATTCAGTTATTTTTAGTTTAAAACAGTATAATTAATTTAAGTACAATACAGTTAAGTTATTTTTGTCCAACCTAGCTACGAGGGTCCAGTTCTTTCTTGGTTTTGTATGAAGCTACTGTTTTCTTCTACGGGTTTTGGGTTGGTTGTTTTCCTTGCTGTTTCTTATTTTTCGGAATCGAAAATGATGCGGGAGTTCTTGATAATTTTAAAAGAGTATTTTATACAAAAATGAAATTAAGTTATTACTCAATAAATTTAATTTTGAATTTTTAAAAAGATGAGATCAATTCATAAGTACTTTTTGTATTTTTTATTTATCTAAAGAAATTCAATAAATGTGCAAATATTTTTATTTTTCTTATCAGGAATCGTGTTACTTGGCAATTTGGAGAATTACTTGGGTACTCTTTATATTGTCTACAATCTACATCATGCTGGAACGTTTTCCTCTAGATAAGCTAATTTCTTCTAAGTGTCTCTTATATATCTTTGTTGTAGTGTAGATAGAATCGTACGATCTGAATCAAAATTCTCCTTCAGTGATACATATTGTGTGATGAATCATTTTGTAACCTGAATTGTAACGTGAATCGATGAATCGCTGAATCGGATGTGAATCGTGTGATTCGCGATTCAGTTTGCATCACAATTCATGATGAAGGAAAAAGATTGGAAAAATTAGAAAGAAATACAGGAAAAGAAACTCAAAGATGAAAATTCAGGAAAAAAAGAAGATAAACAGGGAAGAAAATGAACAGTAAAGAAGATGATAATCAACTAATAAAACTGGAGAATATACAGTAAAAAGAAATTCGAAGAAGATGAATAGTGAAAAAAGAAGAAGATGAAGTCATGAGATGAACATGAAAGAAAGTGAGAGATAATATTTTAAATATAAAATGTTTTCTCATATTCTTTTTTCTAACAACTTTAATCATACTTACCTACTCTTACCGTTTAAAGTGACAGTAATCATTTATATTTATTTTTTAATTTTTTATTCTAACTTTTATAAAATAAAATAATATTATCACTTTGAAAAACTTGGTTCTATTTAGAGTTTTACTTATTTTATCTTTTAAGTTATATAAGTTATGTATCTTATTATTCAAATTCACGATTCAAAATTCATGGAACGATTCAATAACCATGCTTTGCTTTGTTGCACTTGATCAGAAAAGATTAGGATTGAGTTGTGATTTATTTTTTCTGCAGCCAGTGTTTAGATAGATTTTTGTGCAATGATCTGCATCTCATCTAGTCTCTGAGATCCTGTGAACGTTTTGGTATCTTACCCGTACATTATCTAATGGGGTTATTCGAGGTCATATATTTCATGACAAAAATCTTACCAAAAGTGTTCATTTTTGTTCATACCATTTCATCATGCGAGGAATGAAAAACAAAAGTGTTTAAGTGTCTGAATTTTATAACCAATCATAAGGATACAATTATGGCCAACAATTTGTTGATCCGATCTAGGTGTTGAAATGTTTTGATTAATTTTTTTATGCACATGTTGATTGAACAACTCGGTTTGACATTTATCACAAACATAAATATTTTTAAAATAATAACTAAAATATTATTTTTCGCTGATAGAAAATAAATTAAAATGTTTCGCTCCTTTTATACAAGGTTAACAGCTATTTATGGTTAACCCCAAAAGATAAGATAATCTCAGCATCAAACTAGACTCTCCCTTCCTATATATGTATATACCACTGCCTTCGTGGTTATTCCAGTGCCAAATTTCCTTCTAGCGTCTTCTCTCTGACACAATGGTCCCCTTCTTTATCAAAGTTTTGCCGAGGTTTTGCTAATGTACGAACGATCAAGATTGTGGTTCCTTTCTTGATCAAAGTTTTATCGAGGTTTTGCGAATTTATGATTGACCATTGTGTTTTACGTGAGTGCTTTTGTCGGATTGTCAGATTGAAGAATAGAAGAATTATAAGTAAATTTACGCGAATTATGAATATAATTCTTTATTTGATGATGTGAATTCTGAATATAATTCTTTACTGGAAGCTCAACTTCAAAACGCAGCAGCTCATTTGATATCCTAATTTATCTGAGCTTCCAGGTTTGGACCAGCTATATTTTTCCTTCACTTGACTTTTGCTTTGACAAGACAGGCTCTGGTATATATATATATATATATATATATATATATA
>Ga0214545_1003640_pt1 | contig 29297 bp, 14 predicted proteins | sample CNSS4metaG_FD_160064 | JGI IMG/M metagenome (GOLD analysis project Ga0214545, IMG submission 160064) | Root nodule microbial communities from cowpea collected in UCLA plant growth center, Los Angeles, California, USA - CNSS4 | ecosystem: Host-associated > Plants > Roots > Nodule | place: USA...
TATATATGTGTATATGTATACATGTACGTATACATATACACACATACATATATATATATATATATATATATATATATGTATGTATGTATGTATGTATGTATAGATGTATAAAATCCTGACTAACTTTAAGTCAAACATAAAAAGAAGTACGTAGATAGAAATTATAGTCACACTTACCTTGTCATCCACTAAAACCATATCAATATATTTACCTCCATTCCTATTTTTGACCTCCCAAAGATCATTGATTCTAACTCCAAGTTTTAGAGTCTCTCTATTTCCATTAATATCTTTAATCATATCAAACTTTTTTGCCATACTTTCACAATAATTTTGGTACCCAAGTATGCTTACAAACACAAATAATTCAAGTTATTCGAGTTATAAAATAACTAAAAAATATACTCTCAAATTTACAATAAAAGTTCCAACCCAAACACTAGAAGAAAACAACTACAAATATCATTCAAAAAGCTTATAAAGATTATAAATAAACAATTGCAAAACAAAAATCAAGCAAGAACAATAAAAGAATCCATATCCTACAACCCTCAACCCAAACACAAAAACACCAAAAACAAAATCACAAATTTCCACAAAACCCACAACCAACATACGAACGCAACTCATGATTAAATAAAACAATAAAAACCTTAAACCCTTAAAAGATCAAATAAAACCTTAGACAACAAAAAGCCCATAACCCAAAACGACCATACGTTCCATAAAACACTGCACTGCAACCATTGTCTCAAGAAAACACATTTAAAAAACCAACAAAACTTCACAACCAAAATCTAGGACAACAAATGTAATCGACAGGAAGATACTAGGAGAAAAAAGACGAAGCAAAAAAAGAAAATAAGAAAAGCATAAATGTGAATTGATTTGAAATCCGAACTTGCATAAAAGCTTCAAAAGAAATTCATCACACTTGCAATTGCAACTATAATGTTTGTGCCATCTATCTACATCTATTTGTATAAAAACAAATTACTTAAAAACCTCATGTTTAGACACATGTTGACCAGCAAGACATGGGAAAAAAGGAAATTTTGAACACGTGTCAACCGTCTAATTACATCTAATTATGATCATTTGGATAATTTTGGTTATACATCATATTACTATATTAACAATATACTAGTTCTTTCTCTTTTCTTTTTCTCTGCCGGAGAGTGGAGGTGCGTTGACAATGAACAACAGAAAAAATGATGGAAGTTTACCGGCAGTGGTGAGTTGGAACTGTAAAAGAGGGTATTTCAGAGTTTTTATTTTTGTATGATGGTGCTGTTAGTAATAAAGTAGCGCAGAAAATAATGAAGAATAAATCAAGTCACCGAAAGTGATGGGCCTGATAAAACCTACACACCTCGTCCCAGTGCGACACAACCCAAATTGATAAGCCCAACTAAACCTTCTAAAGAAGCATCCATAACAACTGTCAAACAACAAGGGCGTTTCCAGAGAAGGAAGACCATGGCGCATTCTCATTATCTTCTTCATATTCCTTCGCTACCATCTTTATCTGCATCTCTCACTTCCCAAACTCCTTCGCTTCCCGTTCGGCGATTACATCCCAAGACGCACTCGTATCATGCCCCTTCACACGCCACTTTAAGCTCTTTCAAACCTCTTCATTTTGCTCTCTCTGGAGCCCTCTCACTTGGGTTATTATTCGGAGGTAGTTTCCGCTACCTTTATTTTCGTTTTTTCCTAATGCTGCAATGAGGAATTGAATCTTATAATTTGCAGGAATTAGAGTGGCCGAGGCTGCAAAAGTAGGTGTGAACAAGCCGGAGTTGCTCCCCAAGGAGTTTAGCACTGTCATTGATGTTGCCGGGTTCCTCTCTGATGGACAGGTGTGATGTTATTGGAATTGAAATCAATCTGTTTGCATCTTATGAAATTTGTGTTTGACTGGTGTAGAAGTTTTCTAATGGCTTTGTAAAAATTTTCATTTTTAAACCTTTTATTTTTAAATTATGAATAGTTCAAGGAGGAATTTATTTATTTTCTTATTTTTAATTTTTTTTAAATCCCTATAAGAAAGGTTGCACAAACATATTCCAATTTGTCAACTTTTTTCACAATGGTCCTTTACATTTAAACTGATTATGAGTTTAATTTTGATGAATGTAGCACTATAAACTGTTCATGAACTACTTAAATTAGTTATTATATAAATCATTAAAATTACGGAACATGACAATTTGTAATTAAATGTCATTTTAATTAAATTTCTTTTGTTACAGAAATATATAAGCGACAACTTTTGTAATTATATATAAAAGCAAAAGCTGAAAACAAGAAAACTTATTCTGAAACTAAAAGCTTCATCTATGGTGACAATAGCATGATGCTCTTTCTTTTATTTCCCATTGAGAAGGAACTTAAAACTGAATTTCCATGTTTGGGAGTTTATTGTAGAAGGAATGTTAACGATGTTTAATCAATGATTGTTCTGCAGGAGAAAAGACTAGCAGCAGAGATTGCTGCTCTTGAAGCAGATACCGGATTCAAGTTAAGGGTTTTGGCCCAGAACTATCCTGATACGCCAGGTTTTTGACTATGGTCACTGCACACAATTTAGCAAAATATGGATCTCACGTAATTCACAGGCTGCTTCTGAAATTTAAGGGTTAAGACTATTATGAGGGAAACTTGAAAGCTGAAACTGATGAATTATGCAGGTTTGGCTGTCAAAGATTTCTGGCAGGTAGATGACAGAACAGTTGTCTTTGTTGCGGATCCCACATTTGGTAAAGGACCCGCCACACTTTTCTATGTTACTTTTTTCTGCCTTCTTTATTTTCTGTTTTGCTTCTTTCTTGATATAGCGGTAGAGGTAATAATATATGAAGATGTTTTTGTTGATCAGGTAATATATTGAATTTCAACGTTGGTGCTTCAGTTGATTTGGACATCCCACGTAGTTTTTGGAGTCGCTTGGCTGGGAAATATGGAAACATTTTCTATTGGAAAGAAAAGGTAGATTCTGTTTCTTCTTCACAATCTAGCTATTCTTGATTAGCTTAGTTAATAATTTAACATTACACAGGGGGAAGATGCTTCTATTGAAGCAGCAGTAACGGCAATTTCTAATTGCCTAAGAGAACCAGTTGGGCCTAATAATTGTTCTGAGGTGAATTAATTTGCTGATTAATATCATTTTGTCCTGTGTTAGGTGTACTGTATAGAAAGATTAAGATCATATATACTTCATGTTTTAAGTATATTATTCTGTGTTGTGTTTTAAGTATCTTATGTACTTAATTCATTGTTAATACATATGGAGTCATAAAATGTATTTTATTGTATAAAATAGGAGAGGATGAGATTGTACCATCAGCATGTTTTCTGACCTTATAAATTTGTTTTTATGAGATCAGCATGTTTTGTGACCTTATAAATTTGTTTTCATGAGATTGAATTAAGTCTAGATACAAATTTTAAGATATGAAGGAAGTTACCAGAATTCGTATTTATAATCAGTAGCTGAAAGGTGTTCATGAGAATGAAGTTTTGAGTGATATCTATAACTATCAATAACTTCCAAAGTTGCATTATTTTATAAGGTAAATTTAAAGTTACACATTAAAATAATGAAAAGTAATTACACCAACACCATGAGGTTAAAAATACTACATTATAGAAATTGAAAAATAAGGGTGTATGCTTTTGTGCCTATGCTTTCATTTTATTCAAGATTTTTGTCTCTATTTTTCAAATGCGTATTACTTTCGGTTCTCTAAAATAGTCATTGATAAAGTAGTTAATATTTCTTACCAATGATAAGTTATAGAAAGAAGAGGAAAAAATATATTTTACTCTAGTTACATTTATTAATTAGGTTGGAACTTGTTTATGTTGTGGTCGAACCTCCTCTTAATGGAGACAAACCCTCATGAAGAAGATTAAAATAATATAACGAATGAAAATAATATTATGTTTCAAAATATGTTAACACAAGTTTGATCTTACATTTGTGAGTATAAAAGTATTACTTAGAAAAAAAGAATTAACCTTTTTAGTAAATCCTAGTACTTTGAAAAATTAGTGCTTAATTTGGAAAAAAATGAGATTAATATTTAGATGGTTAGATTTTTTTTTCTTACTTTTTAAATTATGGAAATAATTTATAATTATATTTATATATTTGTTGTCAATAGTGAATAAAAGTCGAGATGATAAAAGAATATATGAACTATAGAATTTTTTTTTATTGACAATAATCGTCCCAATTACATCCTTACAGAAATAACCAAAACTTTTAAAAGAGAATAAAAACATGCTAGAAATGTTGTATTGCTTAATGATACTTAATGAGACATTAAAAAGCCACGGGAGACATTTGTTGCTAGACTTATCATGACACCACACAAGCCCCTGTACTCGAAGTTGCTACTCCATGGTTTCTTTGCTGTTTCTTGTTTTTTTTTGTACCTTCTTTTTTTTTTTTTTTTCTTTTTGCACTACTAAAAAATTCATAAATTCATTAAAATTATAATAAAAAGATAAAGCGATTCTTGAACTTATTTTTTTCAATATTTTTCAGATTAATATTTTTCGAATTGTATATGTCTGAAAAATAAATTTAGATTCAAAAGATATCTATCGAAACACTTTATCTAAAATATATTATATATTTCGGATTAGATGTATCTAAAGATATTTTTAAATTTAAAAATACCTTTCAAAATAGCATTAAAATATAAAAATATTTTCATAAATTGTGTAATCTAACAGATATTTCTAATTTAGAAATATGGTTGAACATTTCAGAACATATTAAAAAACATGTTTTAGAAGATATTTTCTTTCAAAATTACTATTTGAAATAGATAATAATATTTTGGTCCACATTTTTTCATTTATTATTAATCCATCATTCCAATCATTTTTTAATTATTTATTTTAGTTTCTTTTAGTAGTGTGACATGATAATTGAGAAATGATTGAGTGATGGATTAAAAGTGAATTAATAAGTGTCAAAATATTTTTATCTTATGAAATATATTAAAAAGCACAATCCGAAATGATATTCGACATGCACGGAGTTAGAAGGTCTATTTCGACGTGTACAAGTTTGCAACCTCATCAAATTATTCTTATGTTCGAAACAATGTTGTTGACAGTGAGGATCTCTACATCCTCCACCTTGGACACAAATACACATCACACAACATCATTACTTTCTTTTTGCAAGACAAATGATGTTCCTTGAAATGGGCTTTACCGCATCCCACAAATATTGGCTATGAAGGATTACTGTAACTTTCACTAAAACACTTATGACGAAAGAAGTTAACTTCTTTGCATGATGATTTTCTTTGTTAAAAGTAAGATAATACTTAAATTCCATTTCTTTATATATTTTCAAGCATTTGATACATCTTCTTCTAAAAAGACGAAGAAGCAATTTGAGAAATAACTTTTTTTACATAATAATATATAATCACTTTTCAACAAAACATATCTAAGGCTAGTTTCATAAGAATGCCCAATAGTAAGAATATCTCCCGTAATTTTAGCATATAAATAATTTTACACTCCCAAAAAAATAGATAAGTTACAAATATATTCACACATATTACCTCTGAAAAAGCTAACACAAGCTGCAAGACTAGGACTTCCGCAACGTACGAAAACTACCAAAAAGACTTAATGAAAGTAGTTAAATGATCCATAGATAGTCATTGAAAATTCGGCAAAATACCCTGCAACTAGGACCAAATATATATAACAATTTGACATTGAAAGAAAATACGTTGAATGGACTTTATCCTTACAAAGATAACACATGGAACATAAATTTAGCCCTCTACCTCGTACCTCCTTATCAATCAGAGAAGCTTGTTATACAGAAGTTTCCATAAAACAAGTGTTTTCGAGGGAGCAATAGAAGCATACCAAGTTAGCTTCCCCATTCCTTTCGAGCAAAAACATCATAGAAAAAAAAATTTCTAACTGTCTTTTGATTTAGAAGTCCAGAATCGTCAAAAGTCCAAATAGAAATATCTTCATTTTATAAGGATTCAATTGAAGATTGTATAGGGATTGCAACTCATAAATCCCATAATTTGCCCAAATGTGAGAAACAATGACATAAAAATGTAACCCAACAAACAACATAAGAAACATCTACAAGGGAAAAAAAAAATGAATCTAGCATAACATTAGAAACCATTCAAAAAGATTAATCCATCACCAATAGTTCAATAAATATTCTACAAGAGAATATTGTAAGAATCTCTCATTTCAAGCTAAGCAAAAAACCTAAAGATAAGATAACTTATAATATTTATGCTTTAAAAACATTGACTATATGAATTTTATCTAGGTTCTTTAACGATAAGTGAATTTCCATGCCAACCTGAGAGAATACATGCTTTATTCACATTTCCTATTTCAATTTATTATTCTATTTTCACACATTCATTTATCTCAACCCAAAATTAAATTTCAGTGTTATATTTATTTAAACATCAAACTTCATTCAACATAAACGCATCTTTTCTCATATTCATGTTATTGATGTTTTTATTTAAAAAATAACATTCTTAATATCACTGCTAGTGTTAACATCTCAACCAAGTTGACACTTTAACACTCATGAAGATCATTTGCAGCATACTATACCATAGAAGAAGAAAATGAAATACAACCTCAATAGACTAAACCGAATTTATCTCTGCTTAAATTCAAGTTTGTTTGTATAGTACTTTTGTTTCACTCAAATTGAAAATCATTAACATAGGCAGTATGAACAAAAAGAATCTATAATTCATAATTTAACTAAATCTAATTCAAAATCTATTTTTTACGTACAACAATATTTTATTAATTATTAAGAAACCCCCCAAATTGGAATAGATAGATTCCGCCCATGGTTTCAAGCATGTGCAGTCATGGGTAGATATTAATTAGGGTCACAGTATGAGTGAAATGAAATATTTTGGAACTATATTGACATAATCCAAACTGAGATAAGACAGCACCCTTCTTCTAATCTTTTTCAGCAGTGAAGCATGTCGTAGCATGCATATCACTAACCAATCTCGTCTTTTAGGTTTTAACATTTTCCTACAAAATAATTCAATGAGAGAAAGATATTCTAGATTATAATATGTGACGCCAGCCTTTGTAAGTATTCAGAAATAATTGGTAGAAACAAACAAACAAACATATTTGAGTAATCAATGTAACAAAGAAAATGCTGCAAATTATTTGCATTCTGGTAGATGCATGAGTAATTCTCACACCATGAGAACTTGAGTTCACAATAATAGTGTTGTAAGACTTATGGAAAAGTGAGGTTTACACTTTATTTATATACGATGAAATTATTTTATCTCATTAGAATATATTTCTTTAATGGTTCTAATACCATATTAAAAAATGAAGTTTAAGTGTAATTCAATCCTACAAAATCGGTTTGTAAAATGTAATTTACACCTTACTTATATATTACGAATTGATTTATCTTTAATCAATGTAAAACTTCGAACTGTAATAATAGTTAATTAACTTAAAAAATATATTGAATCATCTGCATATACAATTAGTTATAACTAGAAAATTGAAACTCCCTTTATTGTTGTCGATCATAGGGAGATATGAAGATAGTTACATAGTTCCATTCCTTTGGCTTCCTTGCTTCACACTCTGGAACGATCTAGAATCTTCTGTAATTCTTGAGGCTGACAAGGGATTTCAAGAGCACCCTTTTGTCTGAAACCAAATTCTTCCTGAGCTTGATCTAGAAGTCCCAAGAAAGCAGGATCATTCAAGAAATTTAAGCCAACAATGAATCTTTTGGATTCTCCACCCTTGGTTGCAAGAACGGCAAAATATCCTTCCCTAACATCATCGGACACAACACTTGTTGCTCTTCTGTGTACGAGGAGTGAAACACCCTTTTCTATCTTCCCAACGAAAGACCTAAGCATCATCTTCAAATCTCAACGCTACTTTCTTCTTCTTGAATAGTGAATTAGTGAAGTTGAAAGGTTTTGGATTTGAGCTTCTATGAGCTGAGTTTGGCTATTTATATACACTGAGAACATGCTCAAACACGACTAAACAAGTGGGAAGTAAGCGTGGGCATACTGTGTATTCATTGCAATTATTTGATTGGTTCCGAGCATTGATGTGAGACTAAGAGGAAATGAAGTTTTCAAATTTCAGGTCTTGTCCTTTTTCCATCAAATTTAGAAAATTAGAACAAAAGAGGCGATAAATCTTAAGTTTTTTCTTTTTTTCTTTTAAAGTAAGAACTTACTTTTTTTTTTTAAGAAACAACAAATTACAAAAGTAAATAATTTATATTAAATATTAATCTAAATATGATCATTGGTTAAAGTTGATAGGATCAAATGACATGTGACACTATTTAAAGAGACATCTTATATAATTTTACTAGTCTTTATACCCGTGCGTACGCACGGGTTTTTTTATTTGTATAATATAATTATTGTAATATTTAAATAGATAGGTTATAAATATTTATATGTAGGATAATTACTTATTTAGTTTTTTAATTTTTTGATTTGGTTCAATTTGGTTTTTTATTATTGGTTTGTTTAATAGAGTCTCTCAATTATTTAAAAAGGTTTAATTTGGTCATTCCTTTAAGTTGGAGTTAACATCGTGGACACGTGTTAAGCCGTACAATTTTTTATTTTTTTTTTTAATTTTTTTCTTTCTAAAAAATTATAAACTGTCATGTGTCACGTCATGTGACGTTACGGTATTGACACGTGATAGTGGTAATAGATGTTTTCAATTTAATCTCTTATTTAAATTTTTGGTTCAATTTAATACTCATATTCTTTTAAATGATCCAATTTTGTCATTTCCAGTTTGAGACCAAAATATTAAATAAACTTAATTACAACTTATATATATTTTACAATAATTTTTTTTAATATATACATCAAATCACTCCATTCAAATGTTCAAATTATTTTATTTTTTACATTTTTACCTTTGTAATATTCAAATATTTTGGTCCTGAACCGGAAATGATATTTTGGTATAGACAAATTCGTCTAATTATGATCGCTAGACTCGTCTAATAAATTTATATAGGTAGACTTGTCGGATTAGTGGATAAACAACCTCGTGTAATATAATACTGTTAGTTACTAAATCAATTTAAAAATATCAGAAGATGAATTTACTACTGTTGATTTGGTTCAGGATTGGGTATTTAATATTGGAATATGATAAAGTTTAATAATTATAACGTGTGGCAGATGATGGACCAGTAGCAGATGATGGAGCAGTTTATTCATCATTATCTCGAGCAGTGCAAAATTTAATGCGTTTCAATACTGATTGACAGGTTGATTTGGAGAAAATTCGAAGCAGTATTTTAAAAGGTTGGAATACAAAACGTTTTGTAAACGAAATGGTTTTCATTGAGTAAACGGTGATTTAAAAATAAAAAAGTTCTTAAATTATTCTGGGAATGGCCATGGTGAAAAAGATTAAAAATACTGTTTCGGGTAAAAATAAATCAATGTAAAAATATTTCCAAATGAATTGTTTGATTTAGAAAGATGAAAGAAAACGAAAACTGGGTAAAAATGTAAGATCTGACATGAAAAAGAATGAAATGTGGGTAAAAAATATAGTGTATGGTGAACTCTTTGAAAAATGTCCAAATAAAAACGAAAATCGGGTAAAAATAAAGAGATCTGCTGATAGAATGCATTATTAAAAAATACCATGAACGAAAAAAATGACACAAACAGAGTTGAAGCTACAAAAATGAAGAAGATGAACGGTTTGCTTGTAAAAGGTGGGAAAATATAGATAAATTGGTAAAGAAAAAGGAAGATTTTCATACAAATTACATACCAGTTAAGTTGTACAGTGAAAAAGACTCTTGCATGCATTTGAAATCTTGATTTGAAGCTTGTAAACAGAAGAAAAATATAAGAAACAGTTAGATCAAAGTAGATAAACGCCAAAAAAAGTTAGATCAAAGTTTTTTTAAACCTGTCGTTAGATTTGTAGCAGTGAACCATATTAGACATGTAGAAAAAATAAAAAATACCATCATCGCAAAAAAATAGTTAGATCTGAGAAAATAAAAGAAGAATATGAGTTGTTCGCTTAAGAAAGGTCAAAATGAAAACGAAATCTGGGTAATAAAACCATATTTCACAGTGACCCATATTAGACATATAGAAAAACACAACAAATAGTTAGATCTGAGGAAATATAAGAATATGAGTTGTTTGCTTCAGAAAGCTCAAAATAAAAACGACTTCTGGGTTTAAACCTGTAAAAATAAAAGGTGGAAAAAATATATATACCAGTTAAGTTGTAGAGCGAGAAAGACTCTTGCATGTGTTTGAAATCTTCATTTGAAGGCTGTAAACCATATTAGACATGTAGTTAGATCTCTCGCAGTAAACCATATTAGGCATGTAGAAAAAATAAAAATACCATCAACGCAAAAAATAGTTAGATTTGAGAAAATAAAAGAAGAATATGAGTTGTTCGCTTGAGAAACGTAAAAATGAAAACGAAAAACTACAGTCGCACTGACATATATTACAGTTGTAGAAAAAAGCAAAAAATAGTTAGATCTGAGAAAATATAAGAAGAATATGAGTTGTTCGCTTGAGAAAGCTCAAAATAAAAACGACTTCTGGGTTTAAACCTGTAAAAAAACGTATGAAAAAGTTAGATCTGACAAAATATAAAAAGAAAATGAGTTGTTTGCTTGAGAAATGTGATAACACAAACGAAAACAAAGATACAACATCTTCAGATCTGGGTAAAAAAATGATATCTTTAGATCTTCTCATTTGAAACAGCTAAAAAGAATGAACAACACAGATATACCACAAAAAAACTAAAGATCTGAAGAAGATAGCGAAATGGAAAAAGAAAAGTATGAAGATGAAGAGGTGTTATGTGCGCTTGAGAAAAACAGAGAAAAGAGGAAGGTTGAGAAGAAGCTGAAGAGTCTAGAGTGTGTGTGAGTGGGAAAGACTTGAGAAGAAAAGAGAGAGAGAGAGATACAGAAAAAAAAAGGTGAGATAACTTCCGCATTTTGAGTTTTTTTTTTAATGCTGTAAATTTTGTTTGATTGACACATTAGCACTTTTTCCTGTTGTAGTATGAAAATTTTGAATTGAATTGGATCAGATATATTATTTAATAGAAAAACTTTCAATTTGTTAGTTCACAATTATATATAGTATTAGATTATCATATTCTCCTCTTCAAAAATATATATCAACACTAATCTAAGGGACCAACTAATTTAGTATAAGGAACCAACTTAACGAAAGAGATCAAGAAACATGTTGATTGTTTTTAAACAAAAAATGAGCACTATGTAAGATAAAAAGAAAAAAAAATGAAGGACTATATTAAATAATTCTAACAAGAGATTAAAAAAATACTATTAAAAGTGTGGTATTGCATTTGTGTTATGATTGTATTGAAACTATATTGTGAGAATATCTGAAATACCACGTACGCAGTCATTTAAAACCATGGATATACTGTTTCTGTCACAAACTTGTCCCCAGGCCCCTACTGCCCTTACGCCCACAACTTCATACCATTCACAGTTTCATGCGTAGCAGATATTAATGAAAATCAAATCATAAAATGCAAAACCAACGTCACACTAAACTTCAACCAGAAATACAGGTAAGCGTTTTGATCTTGTTACAAGCCTCTCCCTCCTGTCAATATTGATCTTATCCGCATGCATTGTTAAACATTTCGACTGAACACACGCCCGGTATATGAAAAATCTTAAATAATTAGTGATTTTAGTGACTAAATATATGTTTAAAGATCTATTTATTAATTAGAAATCAATTTAGAAATTAATTTTTTTAGTAACTAAAATCTTGATAGTTAATATTAATCACTAATTTAAAAATCAATTATTTTATTAGTTAAAATCTTGATGACCAATTTATAATAAAAATTATTTTAATTATCATTAATTTTTAATTTATAAATTAATATTTAAATTGATTAATTATTTTTTGTCACTAAAATTTATTATTTTGCAAAGGTTTTTTTGTAGTAATATAATATATTATTAGGTTTTCGATTTTAACCGGCTTATCATTAGGAAAATGAGCTAGAATAATATATTTAAACATTTTATTGTTAATTTTCATGCAAAACTATTCAAACTTATTCTTTTCATATGGTTAAGTATCAAGGATGAGTTTTGTTGTTTTAAGCTTAATTACTCTTTTGGTCCTTGTTTATATTTAAAAATATTAAATTGGTCCTCAAGTTCTTTTAAGTTTCAATTTTATCCCAATTTTTTAAAAATTGTTGCAATTTGGTCTTTTTGTTAAATTTCTTGAAACGAATCAAGAATTTTTCAAGATTAAAGTTGCTAATAAAATGATTTGCTTTATTGACGTAATTAACATAATCATAGTGTCAATTTTGATAAAAAAAATCATTGATTCACTTTAAGAAATCTAACTAAAATGATCAAATTGCATCAATTTTTTAAAAATAGGAACCGAATTGAAACTTAAAAAAACTAGAGAACTAATTTGAAACTTTTAGACAAAAATAGAAAACAAAAGAATAATTAAATATTTTTTTAATATATGATATGATTGATTTAACAAACAATAAATCTTGTTAAAATATGTTTCGTTTAATTCTAATATCATGTTAAGAAAATTTTAAATTTAACTCAACTTTACATAACTAATTTATAAGATAAGATCTTTGTGAAATCTGTAATAAAATATATTATAATTAGAATATTTTACACTGTTAAAATAATTAAAAACAATTGAAAATAGTTTAATAAGATTCAATTTGTTATCGCGTATGAGAATGAAGAAATTGATATGTGAAATAATGGCAATGAATTATGAGCTCTACCACTTGCCACTTATTCATAAGCTTCTTACAATTAATAATCAAAGATATTGTCGTTAACCATGTTCTCAATATATATAAATAGCCAATCCGAGCATAGAGGACACAAGCTCAAAAATTGAAAATCAAAAAGCTTTGAAGAAGAAAAAAGTAGCATTGAGAAGTGAAGATGATGCTTAGGTCTTTTGTTGGGAAGGTAGAAAAGGGAGTTTCACACATTGTTCAGAGAAGACCAGCAGTGAGGTACTACAGTGAAGGCACAAGTGTGGGAGATGATGTTAGGGAAGGATACTTTGCTGTTCTTGCCATGAAAGGTGGAGAATCCAAAAGGTTCATTGTTGGGTTGCATTACTTGAATGATCCTGCTTTCTTAGGATTGCTTCGACAAGCCGAACAAGAGTTTGGTTTCAGACAAATGGGAGCTCTTGCAGTCCCTTGTCAGCCTCAGGAATTACAGAACATTCTTGATGCTTCCAGACCATAAACCAGAGGTTTGCAGAAAAGATGTGAAGAAATAAGATATATACTATATTATCGATGTTTCTAACTTCCTATGTATGACATTAATTTGATAAGTATGTATGAAGACCTTCTTACACCCTAAAAAAAGATTATTTTTTAATTTTTTAGTTAATTCATCCCGAATAATTTTATATTTTCAAATAAAAGTATTATTTTATTCATATTAAATGGGTACAGAATAGAAATTCGGATGTTTATGTACATTATCTAAACCCTAATAAATGGAAAATCAAAACAAAATTTAAAATTATCTTTCACCTACATAATAAAGATAGTGCGTCTGTATTTCTTATTTACGAGAAATGCTTTTCAATATTATAGATATGCAATGAGTTGACTGACTATTCAAGTTTTCATTCTCTTTGATCCTCTACTTTACATTTTCTCTTACTCGATGCATAAAAAATATAAAAAATATATAGGTAGTGAAAAAACACATCAAAGCACAAGGGCAAAGACTTCCTGTTCCTTATCAAATTTCTTGGTGCACATATCAAAAGCCTTTGGAAAATTATTTCCATAATAGAAGTAGGGTGATTGTCTACCAGAACAAAAAATCCGAAATGATTGGGTGTAGGGATATGGTGCAGAAGCCAAACACAAGGAGAGGAGGTTGAAATGCATTTTTAAGCTTTTTTTGAAAATTTTGCCGGATATCATTTGATGATGTGTAGTGTTATGAACCCTAAAATATTAAAGACAACAAACAAGGGAAAAATGGATTGTATTAGTCAAGTGTGTATCAATACAATCGTTATTCCACTATCTCATAAAACACAAATAGAAGAGAAAATCCATCAGAGAGAAAGAAGGATTTCATGACATAGAAAATCCAATAATGAGAAGACGTTGCTAAGGTTCATTCCCTCCTCTACCTCTCTTCTTTTCCTTTTATTTCCTCATTTTCTCTCATCTTCAACGACTTTTTTTTATACGGTTACTCTTCCTTGTCACATGGGTTGCATTCTTTGCCTCATTTTCCTTATCATCCGGATTTGATACCAGCTGTCCATCTTCATGATTCACTAAATTTGAATTGCATATGACATTACCCTCCCCATCAATAGTGACCTTGTCCCCAAGGTCAAATGTAGGATAAACCTCTTGAATGTGGGACAAAGGTTCCTAAGTATATTAATCAGATCCATTCCATTGTATAAGGACTGGGACATCCTAAGAGTCATGAATTTTTCCTTACACACATCTAAAACAGCCAAAGGGTTGATCAGTGGATGGTTATTAGAATCCAATAATGGAAGTGGAACATATTGTGGCTAGGAGCACCAATGCACCTTCTTAGGAGTGAAACGTGAAAAATAGGATGAATGCGTGCATTAGTGGGTAACAACTATAAGAGCCCAAAATTAAATAATTAAATAAATAATTATTTAATAAATGTGAGTAGTGGAAGCTTTATGGCAATAAATGCCAACTTTTGTGACGTGGAAAAGTACTAGTTCAAATCGTTGAGAGTACTTAATTATGTGAGAGTATAAACTTTTAGATTTATAAATAGCATCATGAAACATGAATTGGTTGTGCACATTACTTTGTAATTGTGGGGATGTGAGTTTGAACCTTGGCTTGAACAAAATAGCTTTCTTTTTGTTAAAACCCACTTTGGCATGGATGTGAAGAGACACAGAAACCCTAGGAGGCAAATGGTAGGTACATTATTGACAATTTTGTGGCTTGTTTTAGTTAGTGAATAAAGGAAAGCATACTAGACATGATAATACTTGATTTGTGCATGAGGTATTTGTGTATATTGAGTTTGAGTTATAGTATTATGTCTGGAATATTATGATTGTTATAAGAATGATGCATCGTATGTTTGGGGTCTCTTAAGACCTGGGAAAAGTGCCAAAAACCAGTAGCATTGCGCTATTGGTATGTGATGAGTTATTATTTTCTTCCATTCCACTAGCCTTTGTGTATCCATTTGACAGTTGTTCAGTGCTTAATTGTTCATCTTTAAAGTGTTTTTCATCTGTTGGGCTTTATTGGGCCACTGTTCCGAATTTGGACTAATTTCACATTATTTGGCCTAATTTTCGTTTTTAATTATTTTTAGATATTTGGGTGAAGCAAATTTTGGAGCTTGGACATTAATATTCAGTTGAAGAGAGTCGCCACATCGTTGCCACATCATTTCCATGTCATTTGCACGTCATCTGAGTGAATGGACCAACATTAGAGGCCCAGGAGTGGCATTTTTGTAATTCTACAGCTCATAATGACAATTTTGTAAATAATGCTGGCAGATTTGAGGTGACCACGAAATTAGGTCATTTACCATGTAAGGGTCGCACACTTCTTCTTCTACATTCTCTCAAACCTCCATTTTTTATGTTTTAAGCTTTGGAAGGTGACCCATGGAGGCACAAGCTAATTTTTCATGTTTTCCATTTGTTTTTCACGTTTTATGAGTCTTGGACAACACATTGAACTTGTATTCACATTTTCTACACCTTGGGTAGCATTTATATTGAAGTATTCTCATTTTTGGTTGTTGTTTTCGTTGTTGCCCCTTTCTTTCCTGCACATTTTTGATTCCTGCACCAATTTAGGTTTTCTGCATCAATTTGCACTCATTTGGATGGTTGAATCAAAATTTATGTTGGACCCTAATTCAGATTCCATGAGGAACTAAGTTTATGTGTTGATTCTTTGTAGATAATGGATTGAAACCTTGAGATTAATATTTTATTCGGAGTTAATCTCTCAATTATGAATTTGCGTTTAGGTTTAAATGAAGAAACCATTCTGTTTTTGCTTAATTTTCAGAGTGGAATCATTGTGTGTTCATGCTTAGTGAACTGTAGTAGATTCATGGATGTGTGCTTTGCTTAATTGCACTTGAGTTCAAGTTAATTTGCGCTTAGTAGTTAATTCGGGTTTCATGAGAGTTAATATAACCATTTTGAGTTGTAATTTGTGATTGGTGGATGTTCATTTAAAGCAAGGAATCAACGCTGCTTTTACATTGATTTTACACATCTGCATTTAAGTTTTCAATTGTGTGTTGCATCCGTAAATCTGCCTGCCAAACCCCCCTATGTTATTATTTTGTGTTGATATGGAAATTGACGTTTTGAACAAGAACATTGGTCGTTGGGAGACGACTTGGTTCAACTGTCACATACTATATTTTAAGTGTTTTAATTTGGTGGGGTACGACCTCTATCAGTATGACGCTTGGCAACGCGGGACGAGCCACCAGGCGATAGAGTTCAAAACAATGGCAGTGGCCACTGTCTACACGGGGTGCCTGACGACGGGGGTGGTCCCACCAAGTGATGACGGTGTGATGGGATTACTGGAAGGCGCTTGGCGCCTGGCGGTGTGAGATGCCCGCCAAGCGGTCTGAACCAGTTTTCGCCTAGTGACGTGAAAGGTGCGCCAGGTGATTTTGGGTGCAGAGTTGGTTTGTGAGGAGGATTTCTACACAGCTTTGGATGAGTGTCATGATGCGATGCTTTGGCCGGAGGCCCAGTTATGAGTTTAACTTGTGCTGGGGGTAACACGTGGCCACTCTAGGTTGTAGCCTGGTGGTTTAGGAAGTTTAGTGGAGTGCGCGAGATCGTGGCTCGTACGACGAGGTTTCGGATGATTGCCCTCTTTAGTGCATCTGATTGAGTTTGGTAGTCTGGGAACAACTACGGACTTCAGTTCGTTTTGGGGGAACTCCACTTGGTGTTGCGATGTGAGGCCATGGCAAATTTTATTCCCGTAGAGGGGCAAGTAGACACTCGTGCAATAAAGATCGATCTGTATACTCACCAAAGGGTGTATAATCAAGAGGCGTCTATCGGAAGGTTTGAAAGTTGAGAAACTGAGGAATGGGAAATGCTAACATGAATTATTTGTTTAAAGATGCATTAATTATGTTATGTTGCATTTGTTCATTTTATTTGAGCTCACCCTATCTGTGTTTGTTTGGCGATGATCATGTAACTTGTTACATGGGAGCAGATGGTGATGCAGGTGAGCATGCAGATGCATAGTATTGGAGTGGGGACAAGCCATGGGAGTTTTACGAGTTTTATTCATGAAATATTTTGTAATGGTTTTGAGAAACGATTATGTTTGTAATAATTGAACGCCGAGGTTTTTATTATTACTGGCGCATTAACTTTGGATTTTAAATTTCCCGCGTTTTTGGGAAAAGCAATTATTAATAAATGAGGTTATTCATATGTTATCTAAATTTTTTGTTTTAAATAAGTAATTTTCGGCTAGGATGTTACATTTGGTATCACAGTCGTGATTTCAATGATTTCATGGGATCTTTGGGGAGTGAGCTTGTCGCGTTGATATGTGTAAGGGTTGTATTGCCTTGCTGTGAAATTGAAATATAAGTTGTTTGATTTACCAGTTAAATATGTGGTGCATTCAGGCTATGGCAAATAGGAGAATGAGGAATGATGCAGGCGCTGACGAGATTGCATAAGCAATCCATAGGATGGTTGACGCTATGCAACCTGTTGCAGCTCAACCAAGGGCCATGGTTCCACCAACGAGACCGGTGATTATGGAAGATTTGTTGAAGCATAAGCCGTCAAAGTTTAACGGCAAAGCTACTCCTAATGAGGCCGATGCTTGGCTCAGGGAGTGTGAAAAGATATTCAGAGTTCTGGCTTGTATGGAGGAGTAACAGTTGACTTTCGCCACATTTATACTTATTGGCGATGCTGAGTATTGGTGGACGGGAATGCAGTAGCAGATGCAAACCCGATAAGAGGAGGTGAATTGGGCAAACTTCAGGACGAGATTTCTGGAGAAGTATTTTCCAGATTCTGCCAAACATGCTTTGGATGCTGAGTTTCTCACCTTGTAGTAGGGCAACCGATCAGTGCAGGCATATGTGGACCGCTTTGAGTACCTGGCGAGATTTTACTCGTAAGCTATCAAGGAGGAGTGGCACTGTAGAAAATTCGAAGGGGGTCTGAAGCACGAGTTGTGCAGGTTTCTAGTGCCACTACGGATCCGAAAATTTCCAGTTCTGGTGAAGCAAGCCAGAACAATAGAGGAGCTTGAGATAGGACCCAGTCGGGTTGGGAGGTCACAGAAAGGTACCTCGGAGACTAAGCAGCATAAGACACTATATAGCAGACCATAATCGTCCTCTCCAGGGTTGAAATGCTATAATTGCGGGGGTGCACATTTTCGCAGGAATTGTACTAGAGTTGCGGGCAGTTTAGGAGGTAGCACTGATCATGTGAAGTGCTACAAATGTTAGTAGATGGGGCATTATGCGAGGCAATGTCCTAATAAGAAGACAACTGGAGAAACACCATAACAGCATAAACAACAGAAGGTGTTAACAGAGAGGCCCTGAGCTATTGGGAGGGTTTTTGCATTAACCAGTACTGAGGTCACTCAGTCAGGTAACCTCATACTTGACCGATGTTTGTTATTTGACCATAGTGTTTTGGTTCTGTTTGACTCAAGGGCTACTCACTTATTCATCTCCAAAGAGTGTGTGAGTAGACTTGGACTGGTAGTCCGAGATTTGGGGTGCGAACTAGCGGTCTCGACACCTACATCAGGCCAAGTCTCGACCAACTTAGTTTGTGTCGGATGTTCTATAGAAGTGTTAGGACATAGGTTCAAAGTGAACCCCATTTTCTTGTCATTGGAAGGACAAGATGTAATATTGGAAATGGACTGGTTGTCAAACAATCACGTCATAATTGATTGCAGACGGCGCAATGAAATATTCCCAGAAACTGATGGGTTAGCACTGATCTCTACTCGAGAGGCACTAAAAGAGGAGGTAGAAGGAGCTTCTTGCTTCATGATAATGGTTCAGTCAGAGAAGAAGAGTACAACTGATCTTATCAGAAGCATACCGATAGTATACGAATATGCAGATGTATTCCCAGATGAAGTTTTGGGATTACCGCCAAGCAGAGAAGTAGACTTTACCATTGATCTTATTCTGGGAGTTGGGCCTGTGTTGATGGCACCATACATAATGGTACCAGCAGAGTTGGCTGAGTTGAAGAAGTAGATTGAAGATTTGTTGCAGAAAAAGTTTATTCGACCTAGTGCGTCGCCATGGGGGGCTCCAGTGCTACTAGTCAAAAAGAAGGATGGGAGCTCCAAACTCTGTGTAGATTATCATCAACTGAATAAGCTGACCATCAAAAATAAATATCCATTGCCCAGAATTGACGACTTATTGGACCAGTTGAGGGGAGTGGGGGTGTTCTCCAAAATTGATCTACGGTCAGGGTATCATCAAATCCTGGTCAAACCAGAGGATGTCCAGAAGACTGCTTTCAGATCTCATTATGGGCACTATGAATACGTGGTAATGCCATTTGGAGTGACCAATGCCCCGTCGATATTCATGGACTACATGAATAAAATCTTCCGACCGTGGTTAGATAAGTTTGGCGTGGTATTCATTAATGACATTCTTATTTATTCCAAGGATCGAGAGGAACATACTGATCATCTGTGGGTTGTGTTGGATGTACTTAGAGAGCACCAATTGTATGGGAAGCTGTCCAAATGCGAGTTTTGGCTGGAAGAAGTTCAGTTTCTTGGTCATGTGATCTCAGCACAAGGTATTGTAGTAGACTCGGCCAAGATTGATACAATGATGAATTGGGAGCGACCACAAACAATATCAGAAGAGAAGGTGAGTCCTATGACGCAACTTACTAGCAAAGACCAACCTTTCTCCTGGACAGATAGTTGCGAGATGTGCTTTGGGGAGATGAAGAGAAGGTTGACCACAACTCCAGTCTTAGCAATACCAGATACGACCAGGACATTTGAAGTATACTGTGATACATCGTACCAAGGTCTGGGTTGTATTCTAATGCAAGAGAAAAGACTGGTGGCTTATGCATCTAGACAATTAAAGATGCACGAGAAGAACTATCCTACTCATGACCTCGAACTGGCTGTAATTGTTTTTGTTCTCAAAACATGACGACATTATCTTTACGGCTCACAATTTCAAGTCTTCAGCGATCATAAGAGTCTGAAGTACTTGTTCGAGCAGAAGAAGCTAAATATGCGACAACGACGATGGATGGAGTATCTCAAGGACTACGACTTTGAGCTATTATATCATCCTGGTAAAGCTAATGTCGTAGTGGATGCCTTGAGCAGGAAACGAGTACATATGTCCTCTATGATGATGAAAGGATTGGAGTTGATAGAAAATTCGAGATATGAACCTAGAACTACAGATATGTTCTGATCATATCCGGTAGGGTATGCTGAGAGTTACTAATGACTTCCTTGCTGAGATTAAAGCAGAACAAGGGAAGGATAAAGAATTACAACAGATTGTGGGATGGTTGGGCATAGAAAAAGGTAAAGACTACAAGATTGGGACATATGGTATTCTTCGTTATCGGAACCGTGTGTGTGTTTCATAGGGGCCAAGACTGAGAAAGAGAATTCTAGAAGAGGGCCATAAGAGTCGTCTTAGCATACATCTTGGTATGACTAAGATGTGACTGACTTATTGCGAGCTTGTGTACTGGATCACCTGGGTAGTTGGAGTGAGGTACTTCCTTTGGCAAAATTTACTTACAATAACAATTATCACTCCAACATCGGGATGTCACCTTATGAAGCACTGTATAGGAGGAGGTGCAGAACTCTATTGTGCTGGAATCAGGATGGCGAATCAGTCGTGCTTGGCCCTGAGTTTTTACGATGACCACTGATAAAGTGAAGATGATACGGGACAGGATGAGGGCCACTCAGAGCAGGCAAAAGTCTTATCCTTCCTCAAATGAAGCCATACCCAATCCCCTTCCTTGAAAAGGACTTCCTTCCTTCCCTTGTTGCCTAATTCTTGATAATTCTTCACCTTCCTTTCAATGGCTTCCTTGACTTGTGTGTGCAAGTCTTGGATCATTTTAGCCTTTGCCTCCCCATCTTGGCAAGTCCATGACTCTTGAGTGGGAAGTGGAAGAAGATCAAGAGGAGTTAAAGGGTTAAATCCATACACTATTTCAAAGGGAGAGTGGGAGGTGGTAGAGTGCACAACCCTATTGTATGCAAACTTTACATGGGGAAGAAGCGCCTCTCATTCCCTAGTGTTGTGGACTATTATGCACCTTAATAGTTGACCCAAAGTCCTATTGACCACCTCAGTTTGACCATCACTTTGAGGGTGACAAGTGGTGGAAAAGAGGAGTTTGGTTCCAAGTTTTTCCCACAAGGTCCTCCAAAAATGGCTGAAGAACTTTGTGTCTCTATCACTTACAATGGTCCTAGGTAGGCCATGAAGTCTCACTACTTCCTTGAAGAAGAGATTGGCAATATGTGTTGCATCAACTTTGTGGCATGGAATAAAATGGGCCATTTTAGAAAATCTATCCATTACCACAAAGATGAAATCTCTACCCTTTCTAGTCCTTGGGAGCCCTAGAATAAAATCCATTGAAATGTCTACCTAAGGCTTGGAAGGGATGGGTAAGGGAATGTAGAGACTATGAGGTCCTCACAAGAGCATAAAGCTCTTTATCATAGGTAGAGTAGTTTAGATGACTTCCTTTGAGTTTTTCACTAAAGTAGGCTATGGGATGGCCCACATTGGAGGCATCACACTCTATTTCAAAAGTCTTGGAAAAGTTGGGGAGGACTAGGAGTGGTGCTTTGATAAATTTCTCTTTTAATGTTTCAAAGGCCTTTGTTTGATCAATACCCCACTTGAAGTCAACTCCTTTCTTTACCAACTCATTCAAGGGTGCGGCTATGATGCTAAAATTAGGCACAAATCTCCTATAAAAGCTAGCCAACCCATGAAAGGACCTTAGTTCACTAACATTCCTAGGTGTGGGCCAATCTTTGATGGCCATGACTTTCTCTTGATCCACATGGACCCCATGTTTGCTAATTTTGAACCTAAGGAAGATCACGTGATCCATGCCAAAAACATATTTCTCCATGTTGGCAAATAAAGATTGTTTCCTTAGGGTACTTAGCACATCCCTTAAGTGTTGAAGATGATCTTCTCTAGATATACTATAGATGAGTATGTCATCAAAATAGACCATAACAAATTTGCCCAAGTATGGTCTAAGCACATGATGCATGAGCCTCATGAAAGTGCTTGGTTTTGAAGGAGGTTTTCCACTCATCTCCTTCCTTGATTCTTATTTGGTTGTAACCACTCTTCCAATCTATCTTTGAAAAGATGGTTGCACCATGAAGCTCATCAAGCAAGTCATCTAACCTAGGGATGAAATGCCTATATTTGATGGTGATATTATTGATGGCCCTACAATCTATACACATTCTCCATGTTCCATCCTTTTTTGGAACTAGGATCACAGGCATAACACAAGGGCTCATACTATGTTGCACCCATCCCTTTTCTAACAAATCATTGACTTGTTTTTGAATTTCTTTGGCATCCTCGGGATTGGTCCTATAGGTTGGCCTATTGGGCAAAGATGATCCTTGGATGAAGTCAATTTGATGTTCTATACCTCTTAGAGGTGAAAGTCCCTTTGGGGGATCTTGGAATACATCCTTGAATTCATCTAAGACTATAGACAAGTCTTGAGGACACTTAGGAGGAGGGTTTTGAAAGGAACAAGAAGACTCACTTGGATAAGCAAGAAAAATTTGTTTTTGAGAAAGCATTACCTTTTTAGCTCCTTTGAAGGAGATCAAGCTCTTCCTTGCTTCCTTGGTGTGCGCCATAAGTTGCACCTTCTCTTCCTTTCTTTTCTCAAACATTTGTTTTTTGTCATCATTTACTTCTTTGGGGGATAAAGGTAGTAATGTGATCCTTTTGCCTTGGAAGTTAAAAGAAAATTTATTGGAATGACCATCATGGAAAGCTTTTTTGTCAAATTGCCATGGCCTTCCAAGAAGTATGTGAGTTGCTTCCATGGGCACTAAGTCACACAAAACATTATCCTTGTAACTCCCAATGGAGAAAGTGATGAGAACTTGTTTATCCACATTTATTTCACCATTTTCACTTAACCAAGATAGTTTACAAGGCTTGGCATGAGGGATGGTGTCCAAGCCAAGCTTGTCCACTACCCTTGTGTTAGCCACATAGACACAACTTCCACTATCAATAATGAGGGAACAAGTCTTTTTGTTGATGAGGCATCTTGTATGAAAAATATTTTCCCTTTGAGATTCAAATTCCTTTGGAACTTGGCCTAACATGCGCCTCACAACTAAAAGACCTCCTTCATGATGTTTGATCTCATCTTCACTTGAAGGGAAAGAAGTGTGTGATGAACTACTCTTGGGGGAAGAGGGAGGGGAATGTTCACTTTCAACTTCTCCTTTGGAATTCAAGAACATGTTCCTCTTTGAAGGACAATTGGAGGCTATGTGTGCAAAGCCTAAGCATTTAAAACGTTTGATAGAACTAGTTCTTGGCTCTTGAGGAGAAGTTGGTTTATCAATAAAAGACAATAATATAACTCCTTCCTCTATATGATGTTACAATAATTCTTTCTTTTTGAAATCCCATCAGCATGAATCTCATCCACTAAAAGAAAATTTTTAATCAGTGACAAATTTTTAGTAACAAAAAACATGTTTGGAGACCAATTTCCTAATTAGAGACCAATTTAGAGATAAATTATTTGGGTAACAAAAACTTAGGAGCTAATATTATTGACCAATTTATAATAAAAAGTTTAGTTACCAATTTAGAGACCAATTATAATTTTTTGAAACTATTTTAGTTACCAATATTTTTTAATTTATAAGATATCTAAATTATAGTGATTAATTATTTTTTAGGGTTAAATATGTTTTTTCTCCCTCAAGTTTAGCGAAATTTGGAATTAGTCCCTCATTAAAACTTTTGATCAATTTAGTCCTTCATCTTTAAAAATGCGTGAATTTAATCATTTTAATCAAATTTTGTTAAGTTTATCTGACATTTCAAACGCATTTCATGATAGTATTTAAATTATTTACGCTGTTTGACACATTTTTGCTTCAATGTTAACTTCATAAAATGTCAAATAAACTTCATAAAATTTGGTAAGAAGGACTAAATTCATGCATTTCTAAAGATGAAGGACTAAATTGGTATAAAGTTTTGAAGAGGGACTAATTCCAAAATTCACTAAAACTTGAGGGACCAAAACATATTTAACCCTATTTTTTATCAAAATTGATCATTATTCAAAAATTTTGTTGTAATGATCGGTGATTATTAACATATTTATAAGTGAACACCACACGTATTATTAAGATAAAGTAAGGGTTCACTTCCATCCCTTATATTTATAATTTTCATTGATTATCTTAGACTTTGTAACCTTGGCTTAAGTTTCGAAATTATATCATCAATGAAATAAAAACAAAATCAAGGATCCCACGGCAAAAAAGTCACAATAACATATCAAAATCTACTATTCACCTATCTTGTGCCTAAGTTTTTGCCGTGTGGAAGTGTATTACCGAAACAAAGATACACTGAATTAACCTAAATAAAAGCAAAACATCACCTATTGATGACACCTTGCTGCAAGAATCTAATTCTATATTAATATAGTATTTAAAGATATAATAATGAAGTCACTTTTACGGACGTAAATTAATTATTGAACTAATTCATGACATCTGGATATACATAATTTTAAGTACCTTAATTTTAGATACGTGGTTGAACACAAGCATCAACCAAAATACGAAAAAAAATACTCCTAAAAATTGAGGTCCATATTTTTATTTGCTTCATTAAAAAATATTTCTTTAATATCTACTTTACATTCCTACAATTTACTTGAGTGGCTCTAATTTATTATACTCAACGTAAGCTTAAATGGTACAAATTTAAAAATATTCCTAATAATTATAATTAATTTAGTTATGAATAGTCAATCTAGCCGGCCGACTTTAATAGCTACTGATCTTTGTTGACATTATATTCTGACACTTAGTCAGCACTGTTGTTGTAGTGGTTATTGCAGACATAAATGCTTTGAAATAGATTCCTATCAAATCGAAATACCTAGAATGTGGTACTTGAAAACATATCAAATCTCTGAGCCCACTAATTAAGAAAATGGTTGGAACAATAATAACATTGTCAGGTTTTATAGAGGGAGAGATTAACATAATAATTCAAAATATTCTTAATGTTCTAGTTCAAACTTTTTTCTAACGAACTTTTGACGATAACATTTTAAGATCTACAATGAAACTTGATGGAAGTAAAATCGAGAACCTTATTATTTGTGGTCAGGTTACCAGACATGTAAATGGCTCCACCACCATTTACATTTGATGCCAAACGATTACAAATATCATCAATATACTCTGATTATAAGAGGCACGATCTCTATTTTTGAACCATTTTAATGTTCAATCATCAATTATTTATTACAAATTCGATATACAATGATCGAAAGAGTTGCATTAAATTACTCTTACATTTAGTAAAAATAAAACTATTTAATGGCACTGTTTTAATTCTCCATGAAATAATTTAACTTTCGAGTGATTTCAAGTGACGTCCATATTTTTATTTTTGTCAACTTATTTCAAGGGATTTCAGATTTAACTGATTATTAATTGTTAATTAACAAATCTCCCCGCATTGACATTATTATCAACATATTTGCATCCAAATTTATGTATAAAGACTTGCAATATTCCTTGATGAAAAAAAAAATTGTAGTATTGCTTATAGGTGTTACTCCACATGACAAAATCATTATAAAGTTTTCTATCACACTCCTCTCTAATATTTCAAATCCTTTACTCTTTCGGGGTTAGTATATGTTGATTAAGTTATGTGTTTGTCATTTTTGCCTCATTCTTCATAACCATTCTTATGAAGAATGGTTATGTAATTTTTTATCGTCTATGTTAATTGTTATTATTGTTAATAAAAGGAGTTAAATTTACAATTTCTCACACTTTCTCTTCCAAACTCATTAAACTAATCTTAGGTTTTTCAAATATTAGTGAGAGAGTTGAATTTATAAATCTCTTTCACTTTTCCTTCCAACTTATCACTAAATCAACTTAATATCCCTCACGTAAAAAAATCATATTTGAATCTAGAATTGTTTACTAGACCAATCAACGTTAATATGTAATTTTTATCTTATTTAGTAGATGGTTTTTCTAATGTAGTTCTTTGTTTGTATAATAGACTTTCTGCATTGAATTTGATTGAACTAATTAGAAAATCAGGCCTTTAAAGCCAAGTATATCGAATGTGTGAGTTGTAGTAACTGAAAAAATGATTGGAACAATAGTGATCCAACTTCTACAAATAGAGTGGTAGATTCACAAAGTAATTTAACTATATGAATGCTTTGCTTTAGAAATCTATTATAGAGACTTTCAACTAGAGCAAATGAAAAAAACATTTTTTCAAAACAAAAATAACGTAATTTTGAATATAAAAAATTATTTGAAAGTTTTTTCTTACATAATTAAAGATTAGGTCAATAACAAGTGTTTGGTTTGTGAAAGAAAAAGGAATGTAAATTGTGAGGATTATAGATTATCTAAATATGTATCTAAATGTATGAAAACATCTTTCTCAGTTGACATATGTATGTTATCCTCATTTTTTGCATTGATGACTCGGTATTATTGAAATTTCTACTTTTAATTCTATATTCCAAATAACTACACTAAATTGTGAAAAACGAAATCTTAATACACAAAGCATAATCTCAACTACACTCAATAAAAAAAACTAATATTCACCTTTGATTGTTTTTACGAAGGCTCTTTTGTTGTTTTTCTCATTTTGATCATGGTTCCATAACTATGTTTAGAACTTTATCATTTGACGAACCTGATGCACGGTGTTGTGGACGGGTATGAACGTATTGGATAGAGACTGATGTATTTGTACTCACAGACTTGTCTCCATGCCCCCTCCTCCCCTTACGCGTAATGGAAACGTTTTGATGAAATAGTGTAGACCACATTCACATTACATACAATGAAGATATTTCTTAATGAATTAATAATAACAAGTACATGTAAACCTCAGTCACACTCACACTAAACTCCAAGCACTAACACAAAAAAATTTTTCCACGTCACCCATTTTATATCACACAAGCAATAAAGAGCTAACATGAAAAAGTAACCGGTGATATTTTTGTAAATACAATGTCAAAAATGACGTCGGCCCTTCAAATACCCAATGTCAAAACCCTCTTTGACATCAACAGCCCTAGCTTCCACGTCTTTGGACATCTGTTTCCCACATCTTCGACATCGGTTCCCACAACTCCGATGTCTTTAGAGTACTAAAACGTCTGTTACCTCATCTCTGACGTCTTTGGATGTCTGTTCCCACAACCACCAACATCAAATTGTTTAAAAATTAGAACAGAAACAAGGCGAGACCCATTTCTTTTTCACTGTTCTTTCGCGCTTTCTCTTCCCCAGCATTTCGATGACCTCGGTTACGTGAATGAACGTGAGTTTTTCTTTGTTTAATTTGAAATGCATCTTGTTTCCTTGTCTTCGTTGTGGTTTTCTTGAGTTTTGAATCGAATGGTTTCTGCATTTCTGATATTTCAAGGCTTTAAGGGTTTTGTTTGCAGCAACGACGACGATGACAAATGCCACTTCTAACGGTGGTGACAAGGAACTAAGGTGAGTTGAGTTTTATCTAACTCAAATGCATGTTGCCTTGTTTTCATTTTGACCAAATAGTGTTCTGGAAGGTGCATTTTCAAGGCTCCAAAGGGGTGGTGATGTCTCCCTTAGGCCACCCTCTTCAGCGGTAGAGACGAGGATTTGAGGTCATCCTCCAACTTCGTTCAAAGCTATGATGTTTGGGTACAAGGTTAGTTTTTGGTTTTCATATACATATTGCCATTTGTCTCTTGATTGCATGATTGGTATTGAGTTTCAATTTAACTTTTTTATTTAATCTTAGACAAATTTTTTTAGCAATTTGAGGAACTTCTTTTAAGAAGTTTCTTTCACCAAATATTTTAGTAGATTTATTTTTGTCATTTTTCTTTCCTTTAGATTTTTAGAATAATTAGTATTAAAATTAGTTTTATGTAAGTCTTAATGTTGATATTTACATAAGAAATATTTTAGATGTGGTTAATTATTAGGTCAATTGTGATTTATAATTTTAGCTTTATTGGATTTTTTATTATTATTAGGTGTATTGTTTCTTTATATATTATAATTTTATTTGAACATTAAGCGGACCTTAGTTTTTGTTTGAGTTTCAATACAAATGGTTAAACTTTTAATCGTTCATACTAAATCATGAATTGTCGATCGAATAGTTTGAAAAAACTATTTTTGATAATTTGCTATAACTTGTAAATTGAGGTTTATGCATAAATTTGATTAAATTTTAGTTGAGACTATTTTGTTTTGTTTTTCGGATGCATACTTGATTTTGGTCATGAGTGATCACTTTCATTTCATGTACTTCGAAAGCCATTGCGAAATGCTACTGAAATTTTGTCAACTAAGTATTTGTGATTGATGGTAGGGGTCATTAACAACTATTGGTCATCATTCCAAGACAATGCACGATTGTATGGTTTTGTTCCATGCATTCGAAGATTAAACCTCATTTGAAATTCATGTTACAAATGTAGGTGTTACTTTTTTTTGTATCATCTACTCAGTTATATTAATACTAACCTATGTTTCCAAATTTTCCAATTTAATTATACTTGTGGATAAGCCCAGAGCATAGAAAATTCAAGTATTATATCCAAAGGTTGAAACTCATTCATCTTAAAGTTATTAATTTTTGCATATTTATGACCTTGATTTCTGATTATTTTCTTTGTCATGTTTAGTGTAACAAATAGCAAGATTCATGAGAATGTGGCTATTACGTCATGTCTTGAACAAAAATCATCATTTGAGCTGCAATTAGAGATGAGTGGACATATGTA
>Ga0214545_1003648_pt1 | contig 29230 bp, 25 predicted proteins | sample CNSS4metaG_FD_160064 | JGI IMG/M metagenome (GOLD analysis project Ga0214545, IMG submission 160064) | Root nodule microbial communities from cowpea collected in UCLA plant growth center, Los Angeles, California, USA - CNSS4 | ecosystem: Host-associated > Plants > Roots > Nodule | place: USA...
CATAAAACAAATAAGGAGGCCCAAAACTATGGATGTCAACGGGGCGAGTAGGGTATGGATAGTAGCTCCCTCGTACCCTACCCGCTGGATAAATATTCGTCCTGTATCCGTACCCATATCCGTCAGGGTTCTCGTTTTGTTCCCTTTCTGCTTCTTGTTCTTGCTTTCTTGTTGGTTCTTGTTCTTTCATGACCACCGTTACAAACCCACCACCTCCACCCGCCAAAGATGTTCTTCAAGATCCTGATCACCCACTTTTTTACATAACTCGGGTGGTCCGGACTTGTTTTTTACTTCTCAGCCTCTTGACCACAAGAAATACATAAAATGGAGTCGCACCATGGTTCTTGCCTTATTGGTCAAGAACAAGCTTCCCCTCGTTGATGGCAGCATTTCTCCTCTAACGTTGAATCCACTTTTTACTGCTTGGTCTAGAACAAATAATGTTGTTATTTCGTGGCTCTACAATTCGGTTTCAAAGGAAATTGTCGGTAACATATTGTTTGCAACCATTGCTCGTGAATTCTGGGAAGATTTGAAGACTCACTTCTCTTAGAAGACTCACTTCACACCTAGAGGAAGATTGGCATAGATAGACTCCTTCACGGGATTTTGGTTTTGGATTTTGTTTCCCCTACAAACATTATTTCCTCTTGTAATTTTGTTTCGTATGATGTTTGGCACAAATGTTTAGGTCACATCCCTGCTTCTGTGTATAAAATTGTTTCTAATAAAACTCATTTAGCTAATATTGATACCTCTTTTCATTGTGATACTTGTCATCTTTCAAAAAAAAATAAATTGCCCTTTTCTAGTCATAATAGATTCAGTCCTAACTATTTTGACCTCGTCCATGCTAACATTTTGTGCCTTTTTAAGCATGCTACTTATAATGATTGTTGTTATTTCCTCATTATTATACAGAAGTCGCTTTACTTGGGTATACCTTCTTAAAAATAAAAATGATTCTTTGCATCTTATTCCTAAGATTTTGGATATGTTCAAACTCAGTTTAACACCACTATTAAAGCTTTTCGTTTGGACAATGCTCCAAAGCTATTTGTCAAAGATTTTTTTTTTCTATAAAAGGTGTTTTACATCAACATTCTTATGTTAAGAAACCTCAACAAAATAACATTGTTGAACGCAAACATTTGCATATTCTTAATATTGCCCGATCCTTCCTATTTTAATCAAATGTGCCTATTACTTTTTGGGGTGATTGTATACACACTGTTCTTTTTACTATGAATCGTACTCCTACTCCTGTTTTAGGAAATCAATCTCCGTATGAAATTTTGTTTCATAAAAACCCTTATTACACCTCTTATAAGGTCTTTGGTTCTTTGTGTTATGCTTCCACTCTATCTTCCTACAGACACAAATTTAGTCATAGAGCCACTACTGCCCTTTTTCTAGGTTACCCTTCTAATTATAAGGGCTATAAATTGCTTGATCACATACTCACCAAATATTTGTGTCTCGAGTTGTCCGATTTTATGAACATATTTTCCCTTTTAAAGATCATCCTCCTGAAAACTATTCTTAAAAAATATATTTAAGCCTGTTCTGCCTACCTTATCTTATACTAATGATTTTATTGAAAATGATTCTGATTTACATGATACTTTTTCCTCTACTGATGCTTTCACACCTGCTGCTCCATGCATTACATTGCCTACCTCTCCTCCATCAATTGTTTCAAATTCACCTCTAATTAAACCTACAACAAAACCTCCATCTCAATCTGTTGACAGTGCCCCTCCTCCTCCGCGCAGGTTTTTTCATAACATTCATACCCAGACTCATCTCTTAGATTATCATTGCTATAATATATGCTTTGATTCTCATAGTGTTTATCTTATCCACCATTACCTTGACTATTATCGTCTTTCTATATCTCATGCATTTTATTTGTCAAATATCATCTAATTTTGAACCTCAAACTTATAGTCAAGCTATTAAACATTCTCATTAGAAAGTTGCTATAGATTCTGAGTTACAAGCTATGGATTTAAATCAAACTTGGTTCATTGTTCCTTGGTAAAAAGCCTATTAGTTTTAAATGGTTGTTTAAATTGAAATTAAACTATGATGACGTTGTCTCTAAACACAAAGATAGATTAGTGGCCAGAGGTTTTTCCCAACAATTTGGTATTGATTTTCAAGAAACTTTTTTCCCTATGGCTAAAATTAACACTTTAGACTTCTTCTTTCTATTGTTGTCTCTAAAAATTGGAATCTTGCTCAACTTGACATAAACAATGGTTTTTTAAATGGCAAACTTAATGAAGAAATTTTTATGAATATTCCTCAAGGCTATACTCATAATTGCCCCTCTGCCACTAACCAAACTTTAGTTTATAGGTTGAATAAGTCCATATATGGTCTTAAATAGGCCTCTCGTAGTTGGTGTCATACTTTTTGTTCCACTTTAACCTCAAATGGTTTCACTTAATCAAGGTATGATTATTCTCTCTTCACTAAAGGCACTAGTTTTGATTTTTTAGCCATATTAGTGTATGTTGATGACATTTTGTTTGTTAACCCTAATCCCACTGTCATTAAATATGGTACTACTTTACTGCATAACCATTTTAAATTGAAAGATCTAGGATTAGAACTGTCTCAGTCCAAGCATGGTATATTCTTGTCTCAAAGACACTACATTTTATTTATTCTTTCTAATTGTGGCATGATGGGTTGTAAGCCTTCTTCTATTCCCATGATGCCTAATAACAAACTGCATATTAGCTTTGGAGATCATTTACCTGATCCCGATATTTATAGGCGCCTTATTGGTAGACTTCTTTATCTCACTATATCTAGACCTGACATATGTTTTATTGTCCATGAATTAAGCCAATTTTTGTCTAAATAGTGTATTGAACATTAAAGTGTTGCACATTTTCTTCTTAGATACTTAAAACATATTGTTGGTCAAGTTCTATTATTTAAATCTAATTTTGACTATTCTTTACATGCATACGTGGGTGCTGATTGGGATTTGAGTCCTGATACGCGACATTCAACCACTGGTTTCTACATCTTCTTCGGGAACTCTCTAGTTTCCTGGAAATCCAAGAAATAACCTATAATTAGCAAATCTTCTGTAGAAGTCGAGTATATATCCCTTGCATATGTAACTACTGAAATCTCTTGGCTTAGAAATTTGCTCATTAACTTTCACATTTTTACATCCTTTTTGCAGTATATTGTGACAACAAAGGCACTATCAATATTGCTTCCAATCCTACTCACCATGAGCGAACCAAACATTTTGAAATGGATCTTCATTTTGTCTGAGAACAAGTGGATAAGGGCGTCATCAAACTATTCCATATCAGAAGACATCATAAAATTGTATATGTCTTCACCAATCCTACTCACCATGAGCGAATCAAACATTTTGAAATGGATCTTCATTTTGTCCGAGAACAAGTGGATAAGGGCGTCATCAAATTGCAGATGTCTTCACAAAATCCCTGCCAAGACATTCCTTTTTATTTATTCTTTCCAAGATGGGAGTTGATAATATTTTCTCCCATCTTGAAAGGAGTTCATTTTCCCTTTTGATGCCCCTTTACATTTGGGCTTGCTCTATTTTCACATACCAGACAATTATTTATTCAATCTATGAAATCTCTTTTCTCTATAATAACATTTTATTAGGAAATGATACATAAACTTAAATACATAATATAGAACAAAAATGGATACAAAATTAGGAGAGATGTTAGAGTCTAATTTTTTTTAATAACTAGAGATGTCTACATCTCTCAAAATAATAGCTCTCTATCATGAACCTAGTCGTTCAAAGCTAATTCCTTGCATTTAGTGTTTAGACTGTTTTTTTTCTTCCTTTCTTCAATTTCTATTCTCTATACATGTATATCTCTTGTTCTTTTGTACAAAGGTTTTACCAAGTTACAAAAATAAAATTTTCAGTTTTCTTCTCATGGTTTTCTACTTCTTGTTTCTTTCCTTGCAAAATTTGTGTGTCACCACAACGACATTGTCTTCAACATGACCAAAGTGTTATGTGAATGCTTCTTTGAGATTATGAAGATTTATAAGATGTATTAGAGTGTTATGTTGTTAGTAACCAAGACAAAGAATAACAAATGAACTATAGTGATATGTGAAAAAAGATAGTCTCTATGATATTATTTTTATGAAAAGAAGCTTAATGGAAGAAGTGCTACCCAAGTAGCAATTTAGTAAATATTAAAGAAAGAAGAATACTAAAGAGAGAAAACATAAAATACCCATTTCCCCTTCTCACTATTCTCCATGACCTATATATCTATTTGGGCCTCACCCCATAATTCCACTTGATTTTGTTACTCTCTCTCTCTCTCTCTCTCTCTTTATAGTTTTATTATTCAGTGTCAATGGTCCCACCTCAATAACAAAATGAGGAAGAATTTTCAATTCAGCCATTGTCGAAATCCATCTTGTCCTCAAGGTTGGTATCAACAGCGTAAATCAATTGACTTAGTATTCAATGTACCCATGTAGCATGGAGATCATCTGAGCTTGCCCATTTCACTAATACTTCTTGCACTTGTTGCCCTCCATCTATAATAATTCGACTTTATAAAATCTACACTACTGGAAGCACTAAACCAATGTCATGTTCCATAATAAGGAGAAAATTATGAGATATGTGGTGAGCTCCCAAACTCATCTTAAACTGCATAAATATGGATCACTTCTAAGAGGTAAGTGGCTAGGAATAGTCATCACATCCTTATAAGTTGCAAAATATGGATCCCCTGCCTCTGGGCTTTTTAAGGCATAATCATGAGCAAAATAAGGCAATTGGAGAGGCATGATAAAAAGTTTTGAAACAACGCGAATGACATTGATTCAACTAATATGATGAGATTGAGTTGGAGTCGGTAATTTAGATTTTCCCCATTTAAAGTAATAAACTTGCCATGGACATAAAATTTGAATGTCAGTGCATTATAATCCAAGATATGAGGACCAAGTGTAGCTAACCAAGCTACTCCGAGCACCAAGTCTGCGCCTGCAATTGGAAGACTAAACACCGGTAACTACAAAGCATGGTTTTGAATGTGAACCTCCACATTTCTAATCAATCCCTCCACTGGTAAATCATGACCTTCACCCACAATGACTTGTAAACCATAAGTCGGTTCCACAAGTAATTGCAAATAATGTGTAAGGCTAGGTTGTAGAAAATTATCTGAACTTCCGCTATCCAATAGAATTTGGACTCCATACCATTAATAGTGCCTTAAAATTTCATAGTTCCCACGCCTACGCTTCTTGTTAAAGCATCGAAAGATAAATGATGATCTAAATTTTAATTCTAAACTATGAGTGCCCTTCTTGTCATCCGACGGCTCTAGTTCTTCAACTTTTGTTTCTTCTTCCTCCATATGTAATAATAAATATGTCTGGTTAGGACAACGATGTAATCGAGTGAACATAAGCTCTTCTCACATCTTAATTGCATTTCAATAGTGGACATATTTCGGATGCTAGAATTTTTTTATCTTGGTTGGTTGGGTTGTATATTAGTAGGAGTAGGTAACAATGGTGGAAGGCTAGTGGTTTTATGTGTTTGGCTCACTGTGGTTGTGGAAGCATTAGGGGTATACTTTTCTTCATACAATTTGGCTAATGACACTGCATGAATCATGGAGGTAGGATCTTGAGCAATAACATCTCTACGTATGTCAGGATTAAGGCTACTAAGAAAATAGTCCAATAGAGCATATGAACTTACCCCATATACACGATTTGCTAAAGCAGTAAACTCACGATAATAGTCTGGCACTGACTCTAGCCAGCTAAGCTTAAAAAGAGTAGAACGTGGACATTCATATGGTGAAGGCCCAAAGTTGAGTTCTAAAGCTCTGGTAAATTTGACCTATGATTGAAATGGATTATTCTTATAAAGTATTTGAAACCAAGGTATCATATCCAAATCTAGAGTTGTCAAATGGGTTGGAACCCGCGAGCCAACCCGGCCCACCACGGGTTCGTGCCAAGTTGGGTTGAAATTTGTTTACAAATTTCAATACGGGTTGATTTTTGACCCAACTCACCTAGGCTGAACCCGTGGTGAGCTGGTTGGCTTACCAACCCATAAATAAAGGGTGGCATAAGTGTTTGTTGTGAAGTTGGGCTTTGAATTTGGGTCAGATTCGGTTGTTTTTGGTGATTTTGGTTTGTATTTGGAATGTATTGAAGTTTATTTAGATTTTAATTAGAATTGTAATTTAGTTTTGATTGAAAAAAAATTAAAAAATTGTATTTTTTTTAATTAAGTGAGCCCGTGAGCCAACCCATTTAACCTACCAACCTATGGTGAGCCGGGGCGAGTTCAAATTCTTTTGGCTTGCTAATAAATGAGTTAGGTTGGGTTGGCTTACTAAGTGATTAACCCGTGGAGGGTCAAGCCAGGTCAGGTTATCTATTTTGACAACTCTATCCAAATTCATGTGCACAACAACAATAATGTGGCATTGTGCATCAGGGGTATTATAATATGTAAAAAAAATTTCAGCCTTAAAAATCCATTCTAGGACATTAGACCCATTAAATAATGGAAAATCAAGCTTTATGTTACGAACCTGGAATGGGGGTGCAACGAAGTTCACATTTGTTGACTTAGGAGAGTCTTGATGATCACCCACAACACTTAGGGTAGTGATTGTAACTTCCATACGATCAAAACTGTTAGAATATTCAGTATGGCATGATTCCATCATGTCGTGTAGCCATTTAACATCAGATGGTAAGTTTTGAACATTAGAAGTTAATTCCTTCAAGCGAGTATTTTCAGCCATGGAAGAGCTCGATGAAAGCACTAATTGTTATGATGTTAATAACCAAGACAAAGAATAACAAATGAACTGTAGTGATGTGTGAAAAAAGATAGTCTTTGTGGTATTATTTTTGTGAAAAGAAACTTAACAGCGGAAGAAGTGCTACCTAAGTAGAAATTTATAAAATATTAAAGAAAGAAGAATACAGAAGAAAGAAAACATAGACTACCCATTTCTCCCCTCTCACTATTCCCCATGACCTATATATCTATTTGAGCCTCACCCCATAATTTCACTTGAGTTTGTTACTCTCTCTCTCTCTCTCTCTCTCTTTACAGTTTTATTATTCGATGCCTGTTGTCCCACCTCACTAACAGAATGAGGAAGAATTTTCAATTCAGTCCTTGCTTCACTTTTGTATATGACATAGAGCCAAGTTATTTTGAAGTATCTCTAATTCTTTCTTTTATCCTCTTTTTTGTTTCTTCTTTTTCCCTTTCTTTCTTTGTTCTTGCTTTCGTCCTTTCATCTCATCATGAGGTGAAATTCCTATCTTTTTCCCTTTCTTTCTTTGGTATGATATCTCTAATTGCTAAAAGAAAGAGTGAAGATCATGCAATGCAGTTCCTACAGGGTTTAAATGAATAGTATAAAGTCTCACGTATCTCAATGGACCTCATTCCTTCAATTGCTAAAATTTTCTCTTACGTAGTTCAACATGAACGACAAGTTATAGGAAGTAGTTTTTCAAATGAATGTGATATAAAAGTGAATGTTGCTACTATGAGAAAAAATCATACTAGCAGAGGTTTTTTACCAGAAGTTAATATAACGCTGATAATGAATTTAACTAACAAAGTTTTTTTAACCTCTGTTAAGTTGCACGAAAATACTATAGGTTTGTTTTCAAACCTTAACAAATAAATAAATTTTGAACATTCTTCATAAACAAATAATTTTAATAAATTTCATTTTACTTTTTCTCTCTTTTAATTTATTCTTTTCCTCCTTTCCATTATTTATTCCAAACCCTACGCCTCCACATCAACACTCTCTAAGCGCCACCATACTACCTCACTTGCAATGTAGTACCGCATCGCCGCACTTCATCGCCACACTGTTTTCACGACAATACATTATTGCACCGCTTCACCACTACATTGTTGCACCACCATACCATCACATTACTACACCGCTATACCGTCGCATTATTGCACCGCTGCATTGCTACGCTTGGAGATCGAATTGTTGTGAAGGATGCCAGATTTTTTCTTTAGATTCTTTTTTTATGAAGGACCTCCGTGTTTTGGGTGATGTCTTTGCCAAGATCTACATCATGAACTTCAAATCCCTTGGCATTCAAGTACCACACCCGATCCCTTCTTCAATTTGCATCTTTCCCAAATTAGGTTACCTCAAATTTTCACTCTTAAACCTATATATTCTTCGCAACTTTCGTTTTCCTTTTCTTTTAAGGTGGAATGGAAGGTTATGGTTCTTTTGTCAGATTGAGAGAATGAGTGAGAATGTTGTGGCTAATGTGGCCACAACCATGAATTCCACCACCCATTGTTCCACTCTTCTTTTTCTTTTCCTTTTTCTTTTCTATGATATTTTTTTAGATATAGTCTTAGCTTTATGACTATCTTTACCACTATTCTAGTGCTATTTTGGTATTGTTTTTGCTTGTGTGCTTTGTAATGGTGCATGAACAGGTGAAAGTTTGAGCTAGTTGCAACTGTTGTAACACCTATTTCAGGATGCCACATGTTATTTGTAAATCCATAAATAATACCATAACATATCTCTAATACCATTTTAATTAAATTGGAACTTTTAAAAATTTTATTTTAAAAAAAAACCTGCCAAAGTTCATTTAAATATAAACCTTGCAAAATATCCAAAACAACCATAAACTCCATACATGTCTTTAACTTAACAAATTTCAAGAAAAGTTCATGCTAAAGGAAATTCCGAAATCTTTTCCAAAAGCTTTCCAAAACTCCCAAAGTTTCCCCAACACGTCTCCTCGCACCTATGCATCACCAATAACATCTATATCAACATTTGTTTCTGTATAACACAAGTTATACGATCATCGCACAAACACAAATACAAAAAAAGATAGGGTGAACTAACCAGATAAAACATCACATACAATATTTATCCAAACACATACTCACCCATACCCTCTAAGCCAAACAAACCCATCACATGTTCCAAAACCACAACATGAAAAATACATCAGTCCTATTAACACCAAGTAATTACCATTGGGAATGTCATACTTTCATAACCAACTGTTTACTTTTTTTTAGCACCAACACCTCTTGGAAAGGGTTTTCCCCTGCTTTCCATAAAACTTACTAGCAACAACTCTACGTGCGCATAAACCGAAGCCTTATGGGTAAAAGAACCAACTTGACTTTACAATTAAAAAAGATTACATACACAACCATCAGACACATACATACATACATGCATACATACATACATACATGCATATATCATCATCATATGATCAACCATACCTCAACTTAATAGGTGAATTCATTAAAAAATAACTTAGCTCATCATACCATACATGTATCATCACCATATGACCTTCAATCATAGTCAAAACAAGTAAAACATGCCAAATAGGCAACATGACAATCAAAACGCCCAAACAAGTATCAACACACAAAACACCAGTCACCATATGACCACCCCAATCATCGTTCAACAATCACCAATCGCTCAGCGACCACTTCGTCTCGCAATTTTTCCCTCACCCAACTACCCCGCCACTTGCCCAACGACCCCTTTACATCACCAAACTGGCTCGCACAATGACCAACCCTACCGCCAACTACCAGACACTTTCAGAAATATGAAGTAACCTCACTTTGATGTCTCTTAATTGCAAAAACATAAGAACACAAACCAAACAATAATTATAATATGCAGAATGATTAAACATATTTCTAAAGTAATCTCACTAAAATGTCTCTTGTTGCAAAATTACTTAGTACTTTCATTTGTGATGAATACTACTTTCCTTGTTCTTTAAGATTAGACATGCAAATATCTTTTGTAATTCCTATCTAAGTCTGACATACCTTACCAAATCTCTTGGACTAAGCATGCATCAAAACTTGCATTAAGAACCATAACAATGTGGGCCAAACACATAATCTCATTTCTAGTGAATTGCAATATTTGGTTTGATTTGATTAGTTAGGCTACTGAAGTCCCATGTCTAGGACCTTCCAACAACTAGATCATGCTCTAAGGCGTACCCCGACACAAGCATTAAGTACAAACTAAATCAATAGAAATTGTAAACATCTATAAACCAACTGCATAAAAGAGAACACAATAAAATAGAATAAAACACATAACAAAGTCTAAAAGAGATACAAATGCCTAAATTTCCTTGTGTTTGAACACAAGTCCCTAACAACAGTGCCAAAAACTTGTAATGAGATTGGCAAGTGTACCAAATCACACAAGTAATAAAGTGGAAAGTCCAAGTATTGATTCCTAAGAGATTGGTGCAACACTTGACAACTCTTGCAATTCATAACTCAATTAGACAACAAATTTCACAAAAAAATAAAATAAAACTATTTTTGTATTTTTATGAAACATATGGTGTGCAACAATATATGATAAATGATTCACTAAGATTAGGTTAAATGATTCAATTCAAAGCAAAACACTAAACAATATACTTCTAATTCTTTCTCTAGCATTTACACATTTTATAATAAGTTGTAATGTATTACCAACAAGTCTAAACTTAAATAATAAAAACACTATGTCTAGCCATTTTTATTATAAGTTCGCATTAATGATTAAGATTCTTTGATTAAGTTCGAAAAATTAGTGTGAAGGGATGAAATTGTTATAACTTGCAGAGACTTCTAAACCAAACTCATTAGGAATAGCAACGACTTCTTTGGAAAAGTTGAAAAAGTAGAAATCGTTATGATGCATAGCGATTTGCAATTGTTGTCATTGTCCATCATGACAACTTCAATATGTTGAATTTTTATTTTAATTTAGTTTATTTTCTTATATCTTGATTTTTTTTTCATTTACTTTATTGTTTTTTTATATACGTGAAGATAAAACCAACTTCAATTTTTGGTATATGTATTGAAGTACATGTAATTTGTTGCAGCGGAAATAATAACAAAATGTCAGGGAACATAAATCACATCTTACCTCAACCACTGACTTCTCGGACTGGTTTCTTCATGACTTGTATGCGTTTCTCTCCTAATGTTGGCGGTATGGTCCCTTGAAGGGTTACTTGCGGGAAGGGCTCCGACGATCAAGTCAGCAAGGCTTTCAAAAGTCAAATCTCGAATTAGCGAATTAATGAAAGCGTACCTTTAATTGTTGGGGTCCAAGTGTATTTATAGAGTCATTAATTATGTCTACCCCTTCTTGTGGGTTTGGACCCCTTTTAACCACTTTGGGCCAATATTTAGATTCTCGATGGGCCTGGGCTAAGTCCAAGCTCTTAGTTTCTGTGAGGGGTCTAAGTTTGGAGTTAACAGCTCTTCATTACATTATACCCTTTATACTAGGCGGCCTAGGCCGTCACGTATGTAATCTTGTTTGGTTGATTATCCGTCTACTATTTTTATCATAGGACTATATATAGGCGGTTTAGACCGAATGGTTGTCTGAATTTGCCTAGGTATAGTACATAATCCATAAATAATAATTTTTTATAAAATTAGAAATAGCAATACAATACATTAGATTAGATAATGGAAAATTACAACACCATAACAAAATCTAAAACTAAAACTAGAAAAAACTAATGATGATAGGGATAATTTCCCCTATGATGTCCTTCATTTCTACAATATGAACATTTACTTCGCTATTGGATCTGGTTGATCCATTTTATTATGGATACGCGTAGTTGAAGGTCTTCCCGGTGCCCTATGGCGCGTGTGTGGGTCTGGAATGAAATTAGGTCTGGTGTATGTGGACCAGTAATCTTTATTTTTAACCGGACAAAACTGGAGTTCATATGCCTAGTTGATGGTGCTCAGGCTATAAACATGATGAATGTATGTTGTCAGGTATAAATGGGAGAAAGAGTATATATCTATTACATGATGACAAGGTAGTCAAAGAGCTTGGAAATGACCACAATCACACCACAATCATTTAATTTAATCGTGAAAGACTTCAGTTGGCGGTGATCATGTGGAGAAAATATCTCTTGAACCTTATGGACATTAATTTCCTGCTCGTAACATTGAATCTACCTTCAGTCATCGTTCAATAAACCATGATGTAGTTCTTTCAAATGTTGCCTTAATTAGAGCACAAATTGGTAATGTACGAGCTCGTTTTAGAATAGAGTTCGTACATTCAGCAAGGTTCATTGACATATGGCTGAATTTGTTGGCCCCATCATATGCTTGAGTCCACTTTTCTAATGGTATCCTATCAATCCAAGAAGCCACTTGGAATGAATGATATCTCAATGCCGACAATTTTGCATCCAATATTTGGTGTTTGACCTTGTAAGCTTTGACAATGCAATTGAATTAGTTAGTTTGATTTAAAATACAGTTTTCAATGAACGAGCAAGAATTGTGAATGATAGAGTAATTTTATTATCCATGTAATTAGTCGGTTCTTCAACTTGTGATTTTTGAACTTCTTGTTGAAGTTCGAGGATATATGATGTATGCAATGTACTGATTGGAGACCTTCTCCTTCTCATCCAACTTCTTCAAATTGTAGGGTTGCCAATATGCCTTTCCCTCGGTCTGTTATCAAGTAGATATTTGATTATGGTGTTACGTGCTCCCGCAACAGTTGAAAAAAGCACATTAGAGCCTCATTTGTCTTACCTTTCACTATTGCGAAGGCTAAGCGAAAAATGTTACGAGACCCATCTTGACCTAGTATTGTGAGTAATGTACCATGATATCTTTCTATGAGAAACATCTCATCAGCTTGTAAAATTGGCTTGCAATAATTAAACCCTTGGATGCATGAGCTAAAACCCCAAAATACGCATTCCAAAATATAACAAGAAGGGCCAGTCTGACCATCAACTACAACAAGAGAACCAGTGTATTGAATTATTGTGCTTGGCTTAGTTTTTTGAAAAGCTTCATATCACCTTGGAAGTTCATTATACGAGTCTTCCCAATCTCCAAATGCCTTAGACAATGCCTTTTGTTTAGCATTCCAAGTTTTTTTATACGGAATTGAATATCCAAAACGATTTGAAATTTCAGCTATCAAACTTTTGATTGGTATCAAAGGGTTTGTCTTCACAGAGTGAAACACAATGGAAGCAATTTAGTTTGAATCAAAAATCATATGATCGGGAGATAAATTTGTAGACAAGCACGTATGTGGTGTGTCAATCTTCCTTGTTTCCCACTTGAAACTACGTTTGCTATAAGAAGTTTATAACTGCCATTGGCAACAAAAAAGAAAAGCTAATGGGGTGAGAGAGGCTCGAACTCTCGACCTCAGGATAACTCAGAAGCTATGAGACCTACGCGCTAGCCAACTACGCCACCACCCCAATTTCTCATATATGTTTGTTTCTTCATTCCTGGAAATTACTTTCATGTTAAATAATGTAGCTTAGGTATGATTTTAGTTAGAGTAAAACAAGTGAATTTTAATTTTAATTTCTGACATTGAAAATAGTAATTTTCAATCTTAGTACGTATGATATCATATAACAACTTAGATGTGGAACAAGTCCAATAACTATTTTTATGTGATACATAATAATATTGTGAAACTATTCTTTCAGGAAAAGATCGTGGGTCTTCCGAGATAACATGGAAAAATTGATCATAGATCGAATAAAAAGGAAAGTTATTCGTAAAAGATTCTTCGACGTTCAAGTTAGTAAGAATATAAAATATATGAATATTTAAAGTGAGTATGTATGAAATAAATTGAAAATTGAGTATGTACTCCTGGTGAGAATGTGTTGTATTTATAGACATTGGTAGACCAAAAAAATGTAAAGGTGATAATTAATAGGGTGAAGATGACAATGAAGACGAGGATGAACAACAACCATCCAAACGATCAACCAGACCAAAAAGATGACCTCGATGAGGCACTAGAGGTCACAAATGATGTATTTAAATATTATATTCCAACTTAATGTAAAACATTTTTATGTTATTAATTTTGAGATATTTTTATTGTTTTTTTAATTAATTTTCTAATTTTTCTAGTAAAAAACGCACCTATATATAAAAATAAAGTTAATATAAAAACATAAAAACTAATGTCGTTAGGAATGTAGACGTCTTTAGATGCAAGTCGTTTTGATTTACCACGACTTATATTACTTTCATATGCACACAAGTCATTATCAGTGGTACCAATTCTCACTTTTTAAAAATTTATCAAGAAACCGTTGCAACTCATAACGACTTCACTTTGTATATTATTAAGAGTCCTAATGACTACACCCTTGCGGTGTAATAAATTATTCAACTGACCCCATTTTGTAATTTACGTTTATAAATGAACCAGATTTTGTAAATTAACCCCTAAAATATATAAAAGGATAATAATAAAATTACAATAAAAATTAAAATAAATAAAAACTAAAACATGATAATGTCAATTATCAAAATGCCACCATGTTTTCAAAGGCTTAGTTTTTCTTAAAGTGTGAATTAGTGTGTAGTTAGACTTTATCAACTAAGGTAGTGAATTAGTCTGACTTGTACCAACAAAGGTGGAGTTACACATTACCTACTAAGGTGAAAAAATTGATTCAAGTTTGCTCAAATTACCAAACAATGTTGAGGATAAGTCGGCCAAAACATAATTGAATATCGTGAGTACAACACCAAGGTTGGAGAATGCAATTTGAGGTTGTTCATAAAACAACAAATCACAAATGAATGGTCAAAAACATGTATAAAAGCAAACTATCACATCACTTGAAAATGAGAAAAGTTAAACACAATGATCAAGGATAATTAAAAGATCTCCAACTTGTATCGAACCGGACTTATAAGCTCGTTTGCTCGCCTTGTAGAGCTTTGAGCTTGGGGTTTATATACTTCCCCTCAATTCAAGCTAGATAATAATATTAAATAAATATAAATATTCTCATGATACCATACAATATGTATATATTATTCTCGTTTAAATATTACACCATAATAAAAATAATTATGAGCATAATGCATAATATACTACAAATCTCATTAAATTCAATAATTGACACACATATAAATGGAAATAATAAATCAAATAAAGAATATTCTGACAATTCAATTTAGTTGACAATCAATTATCACCTTTACATTTTTTTTGTCTTCCAATGTCTATAAATACAACACATTCTCACAGGGAGTACATACTCAAATTTCAATTTATTTCATACATACTCACTTTATATATTCATATATTTTATATTCTTACTGACTTGAACGTCGAAGAATCTTTTATGAATAAATTTTCCATTTATTCGATCTATGATCAATTTTTCCACGTTATTTGGGATGACCCACAGTCTTTTCCTAAAAGAATAGTTTCACAATATTATTATGTATCACATAAAATAATTACTAGACTTGTTCAACATATAAGTCGTTGTATGATATTATACGTACTAAGATTGAAAATTATTATTTTCAATGTCAAAAATTAAAATTAAAATTCACTTGTTTTACTATAACTAAAATCATACTTAAGCTACACTATTTAACGTGAAAGTAATTTCTAGGAATGAAGAAATGAGCACACATGAGAAATTGGGTTGGTGGCGCAGTTGGCTAGCGCGTAGGTCTCATAGCTTCCGAGTTATCCTGAGGTCGAGAGTTCGAGCCTCTCTCACCCCATTAGCTTTTCATTTCTCTTTAATTTTGACTAACAATGGATTGTGGAGGAAGGATATCTAAGGATTGGAGTTTTAGTGTTGTTGGAGTGTTTATTTTTCTAATGCTTCTGATTTTTTTATATATTTTTTTGACGATTTTGTTTACAGGGTATAGGTTCTATTTTTGAAGGATTTCATATTTCTTGAGGGTGTCGTTTTGTTACGGAGAAAGATCATTGCACATGTTTTACACAATGCTTATAATATTCCTTTTATCTCAATTAAGGGTGTCTGATTTTCATGTTTTTTTTTCTTAACTAACAGCATGCATTCAATGGTATGTTATTTATACTAACTTTTGAGAATAGTACAAAATATATGACCAAAAGGGTGGTCAATGAAATAGATAATTAAAACTCACTAATGAATACAATTCCAGAAGATGCAAGAAGTGGCAAGTGAAAGGTTCTTTGAGTAAGGCACATCTGTTTAGTGTAGTTGCAAACCTCAACAATGGGAAATAGTGAAGTTTAATTTGCACACGAAGTTGAAAACAAGACTGAGAACAAAGATTGTGTACACTTATTTTAGAATATAAATATGCATTACCAATATAAAAAATAGTGTACACTTATTCAGTCAGAATTCATTATCAGTTTCATTATAAAAGCCAAAAAAAGAACTATGTATGATGTTTGTGATTAGGGATGTCAAAAATATTCATACCCGAGAGTATTCACGGATAAAACTCGCAATGGATAGGAAATGAACATTAAAAATGGATACCCGCTACCCGCAGGTACGAGTATTTTTAATACCCGCATGTTAATGTGGCGGGTACGAGTATCATAGTATCCGTACTCGTGGATACCCGTACCCGCTCAACTTTAATTCACAAAAATACCCTTCTGACCTAAATTTTTCTAAGCTGCACATCTTGTCTTGTCTTCTATCTTCATTCTTCAAACTTCAAGTATTGGTACGTTGTCTTCTTCCAAGTACACCCCTTGACATTCTTCTCTTTCCCTTCTTTGAATTTGGACATATACATCAAACTTATATAGACAATGACGTTTATGGTATGCTTGTTGTCAAATGATGGAATCAAAATAAGAATACTTGACACATGGCAGTTGAGGTTTATTATTTGATTATTTTTCAGGAATCAAGGAGAAAGTGAACTTGTTGATCAAAGAAACTATTGTGTTGAACGTTATTTTATATTTATTTTTATAATTATTTGGACTTGTATGAACTTGAGTTTGTTTGAACTTTGTACTATATCTAGGCAAATTTACATAACCATACGGTCTAAATCGCCTATATATAGTCCTATGATAGAAACAATCAACCACAATTACAGATCGGCCTAGGCCACCTACTATAAAGGGTACAACGTAGTAAGGGTTCGTTAAACTCTAAACTTAGGCTCTCCACAGAGACTCATGACTTGGGCCCAGCTCAAGCCCATCGAGAATCAGAAAACTGGCCCAACCCACAAATAGGGGGCTAGGCACAATTAATGACTCTATAAATACATGTGGACCCCAACAAATAAAGGTACGCTTTCATTAATTCACTAGTATGAGATTTGACTTTTGAGAGCCTTTTGCTGACTTGATTGTCGGAGCCCTTTCCGCAGGTAACCCCTTAAGGGTCCAAACCGCCAACATTAGGAGACAACATGTACAAGTCAAGAAGAAGCTAGTTCAAGAAGTCAAGGATTGGGGTATGGCATTACTTGTGTTCCTTGACATCCCTTATTCCTTTCTGCAAGAACAAACTTTATTTAAAATTTATGACATTGATGTACTTTATTTTATTTTATTTTAATTTATGATTAAATAATTTTTTTTAAATAATTTGTAAATACCCGCGTGTATTTGTGGATACCCGCAGATATGAGAAAAATAGGCGGGTACCACTATAAGAGAAATATTTTTTAACGGAGGTTATTTTTGGCATTTTCGGCGGTTTTAACCTCCACTAAAGGCGTTACTCGCAGTTTGATTTTCCCCTAGAAAAGCCAGCGTCGTTAATGAATTATCGACGGTTTTCAGCAACCCCTGGTAAAATAGTACTTATCGACGGTTCTGGAACCCCCGCTATTTACCGGAGGTTCTAGAAGCGGGGGTTCCAGAACCCCCGCTACTTACCGACGGTTCTGGAACCTCCACTACTTACGACGGTTCTGGAACCTCCACTACTTACGGCGGTTCTGGAACCTCCACTACTTACCAGCGATTCTGGAACCTCTGCTACTTTCTAGAAGTTTTTTAAACCTCTGTTGGTTTTCAATTTCACTCAATTTCAACACAATTCATTATTTATAGATGACTTTTGGTTGGTGTTTTAAATCCCTTTAATTTTATTTGTTGCACTTTTTTAATCCACATAATTCCTGAAACATATCAAATAATAAACAAAAATCATAAAATTTTGATATTTGTTTATAACTAGATATAATATATAAAAAAAAGAAAATTTGTTTATTCAAGGTAAACAATAAAATTTAGATGTTCAAACTAGTGGAATATTACAATATCTTTGTTTCTTCATAAAAGTAAAATAGTAAAAGTTTAATATAGCATTCTTCGACTATCACTCTTGATCTTGATCTGAATCATTTGTTTCTTCATTAGGAACACTCCTTTGATCAAACACCTCATAAAAAAAACATAATTAGTAACAGTCATTACAATATAAAATATATATTGATATACTAAAGATTTAAATATTACCAATGATGTATGAAACATAGGAAAGTCTTGAGGCAACTCTCCTTGATAGTTTTGTACAAAAAAAGTCATCATTGCCTTCATTTCATTGACTTGTGATGTTAATGAAGAAACCTATTTTAGTACACAATTAATCAAACTAATCAAACTATTTTAAAAACATATATAAGGTTACTACCCAAGGCAACCCAAACCTGTTCTACATACCATCAATCTATATTTTGTTGATATATGATCGAGTGGAAATATATATATATCCTTTAATTACAAAAGCTATTTTTCCTTCCAATTTCAAAGGATTGAATATTTAGGTGGGTTCCACAACTTTTTTCATCATCACCTTTTTACCAATGGAAGAAAAGAAAAATTAATTATTTCCTTCCCATCCCGCTTTTTATTTCTTCCACTTTCATGCCTTCCAAACATACCATATAATCAAAGAATTTGACACAGAAAAACATGGCTTTTCACTTTTAAGTCTGCACATTAAAGAATTTAATCCATTCCTAGAAATATTGTAATATCATGTTAAGCATACCTAGTGCTGACATAAGGGGAACTGGAGCACTCTACCAACAAAGATACATTTTGTTTACCGTTCATTGCATCCAGATCCATAAGAGTTCTGATCAACAACTCAAGCTGCTCCCAGTACAAAAGAGTATTTAATTACTTAAATAATCATTAAGATCAGAGAAGCAATTTAATGGAGAATCAAACCTCTTCAGGATCAGTGTAATCTATTCCATATGCTTCAGAAAGTGTTGATGCCATACTCCAATATGCTTCCTGCACGCCTTAAAAATTTAGAATATGATTGATGTATTTTTCCTGATTCAATTGATGTATGTGGATCAGGTTACATATAAATAGAACTAGAACAAAATGGAAAAGACAAAGACCCGAAGAGCAACAATCCTTTATGTGGTCACATCCCCGGGAAAGAAAGACATGAGGGCATGCAAGATGCTGTGGAGAATTTGAGAGAAGAATATATGTGTTGTCTTTAACCCCAGGATCATGAAAGAGTAGGATCTTAGCACAATCAAAAGAACTGAAACTACAACAATAATGGTGTAAATAGAAATAAACACGGAAGGATTGAAGAACTGTGCACGTTCTTCTGATGTTTCATATGCCAGCCAATAATCACTCGCTATCGTAGAAGCTTGCCACAACATAGAAAGAAAGATTACTCCTCCAATGCCCCACCACCCAAAAAGCCTTAGTGCAATAAAGTTTATAGATATGAAAGCTAACATTCCCAATTTCTCTTTCCTATTCTTTGATGAGTTTAGAAACTTCATTGTCAAACCTGGGCTCATCAAGAGGATTGCTTTCACCATTTGCTTCTCTGTTATTAGACATTGCCTTCGGTGATTTCATTTGTTGGTTCAGATTTTCCCCAGGCGCGACCGCACCTTGCTCCACAAGTTTCATAGATGTCTTATGTGCTGCAACAAGAGCACTAAAATCCATTCCAGAAGCAAGTAGATCATTGTACTTCCCTGATTGTACTATCATTCCATCCCTCATCACCTTTTCACCAAACAAACATGTGTATTAGAAATTTAGAATCACTCACCAAGTTCGATTGGAGATTGACTTAGACAAAACATTAAAAGATCATAAAAAGGACTTGCCACTATAAGATCCACATTCTGTAGGAAGTCTATTTGGTGTGTTACAAGAATAATGGTCTTGCCTTTAAGAGATCCCCTCACACATTCTTGCATAGAATTACTTTAATTTAAAATATGGCTATACTAGCAAGAAACTTGAACTAGCCAGTGGTCCAAAAAGCATGAATTAGTATAACTTATAGAATGCTGAGAGTAGGAAACATAAAAAGATATAAGATAATGACCTTGAAATTTCAGTGCTAGTATGTGCATCTATAGCACTGAAAACATCATCAAGAAGATATATATCATAATCTTGATACATAGCCCTGGCAAGTTGTATGCGCTGCTTCTGACCACCACTTAGGTTGATGCTACGCTCTCCAATCTCTGTCTGGTCACCATGCTCCATCATTTCCAAGTCTTTCTCCAAGCTACAAACTCTTATCACTTCATTGTACTTCTGCTTGTTCATTGGTAAGCCAAAGAGAATATTTTCCTCAATCGTCCCATTTTGAATCCAAGATGTTTGTGCAACATAAGCAGTACTCCCACAAACTTGAATCTTCCACCAAAAAATACAGTCAGAAATGAACACCACCACACAAATTAGTGATTGCATGGTACATAAAATAATGTCCTCATTTCTAAACAAGAAATAAGTACATACCTTCCCAAAATTTTTGTGCATCTCACCAAGAATTGAAGCAAGGAGTGAAGATTTCCCCGACCCCACAGTCCCAACAATTACTGTAAGCTCCCCCTTATTAATCTCCAAATTAATGTTTTTCAAGTCTTGAAGCTGGCCATCATCATCCCAGCTAAAGGTTTCATCTCTGACCTGTACAGCAATACGTCCACCACACCCTTCCTATCTCTCAACCGAATCATCCGACAATTCCGTGCTAGACATGTACCCATCTAACCACCCAAGTGATACCAGCGATTGTGAAAGAGATATCATACTCGGAGGAAAGGATATAACAAGTTCCTACAGGATCTTAAACACACTTGTGGTGGTGAAAATCGTGCCTGCATCAAGTCAAACTCCAAGCAAAAGCGTGGTACCAAACTAGAGAGTTATGGGGTGCTCCACACCACAATAAAAATGCTATAAATTGAGTGCATTAACTTGGAAACCCAGTCAATCTCAGACTTGCGGAAACCAAAAATTCTCCCATTGAAATGCTCTTCCCATGCTTGGAACTTGATGACACGCATGTAATTAAGCAACTCATTCACTGCCTTCATCCTTGAATCGCGACACGTCATTGCATTAAACTGGTAACGCTTGTTCCTTCTTTTAGCCACCACAACAAATGCAATGACACCAAGAAGTCCAACCATAGCCGTAACCACTGAGGCTACCAAACAATTGTAAAGCAAAACTAAACCAATGCCAACTTGAAATGGAATCATCCACACAACATGTAGGAATCACACGAATCACACTCCGATTGCGATGCACGGTTAGTATTGCTACTTTAACATTGGCAAAATAAGAAGTGAGTTAGGGTAAAAGTAAACGAAATTGAAAGAAGAAAATGAAATTGAAATTGAAATTGAAATTAGTCACACAGGAAAACGGAATCGAATGCAATGATACAAGGAAACGAAATCGAAATTGAATGTAAGGAGATGAAATCGAAAGAGAAAGACCGACTGAGGGAGACGAAACTGGAAGCGAGAAAAGGTTTTCGTTAATTGAGAACATTGTGCAAGTACAAAGGAGAACGTGAAGAATGGTGCTTTTCTTCCTAGGGTAAACACACTCACAATGAAAAATTGCTGGTCAGTCTAATTAAAAATTTAGAAAAGGATCTCAAAGAGGGAAAATGAAAAAGCCTATACGTCCAAATTTTCGGAGGTTCTTAAAAAAAAACCCTGCCACTTAATAGGGGTTTTAAATCCTCCGGTATCTCTACTCTTTAGCGAAGGTTATTATAACCTCAACTAATAAATCCCTATTATAATAAAATATTTATGTAGTGTACTTGCATAATTGATATTTGACGAATATGATAGATAAGAGACATATTTATCCAGCGGGTAGAGTACAGAGAAACTACTACCCATATCATACCCGCCCCGTTGATATTCTATTTATAATTATATGATAATATCATTTTTTTACATGGTTGTTTCATAACCTATTTTCAACGTATATGTTATACAATGAAACACTAAAATTTGGGATACAATTAAAAAATAATAGGCAATGTCTTTTAATTTAGCACACAGTTTCACATTAAAACTTAAATAATTAATTTATTAACTATTTGAAATTAAATAGTTACAATTCTTTCCCATTCAATAAAGATTACGTTTCATAAAAAGAAATCGTAGTGCTGTTGCAATAATTTACTGGTAAAGTTACATTTTTCTTCTCACTTAGACATAAATTGTTGAAAATACTTGTCACTAAAATTTAATTTGATACTCTTACCTTGTATTTACAAACTTACAACATTTTTCTTAATGTTTTACAGCAAAAAAAATATTTTTCATTTTAACATTAAATATTTAGTAATATTATATTTTATTTGTTATTATTTTATTTTTCATTAAAAAGATATTTAATTAATATTTTAAACTGAATACAATATACTGATTTTTTTATAAAAAATAATTAAGATAGAAACTTTATATCCACCAAAGACAATAAAAAAGAAAACCTTTTTCGAAAGAATTGAAAAGAGATAAACAAAATCACACCTACTACATTCCGTTGTCATCTACGCCACACCTATTACATTCTGTTCTCATCTAAGCACCGGTGTATAACAAAAAGGGTTTTTTATATTTCTGGTACAATTTAGATTTTGAAATTTCAAACATGGTGCAATTTTGTAAAAAAAAAAAAAAAAATCTCATGCAGGGAATGTTGTAGCAATATGGTACGATTTTATTATAAAGAAGTCGTGCCAAAATAATAAAATTTCTATTAAAATTAGTTGAAGTCGTGTCATAATAGCATGACTTTAGTACAAAAAATGAAGTTGTTAATTACTATAGTGACCAATTTAGTTAATTTTTAGTGATTAATTTTCTTTGATACCCAAAACCATGGTAATTAAATTTAAAGACCAATTTAATAATCAATTATAATTTTTTATTTATAATAGTGACTATTTTAGTAATCAATAATTTTTTTATTTTTTAAATTGGCATCTAAATTAGTCACTATAATAACTAACAAATTTTAATCACTAAAATTGGTTACTAATTGAATATTTTCTTGTAATGATTGTATACATCACTCCGATCATAAGACAAGTTTGTCACTACTTTGGAAAGAAGGAACATGATATGGTACGAGGACTCATCTAACTTGAAAGTCTAATTGTGGTAAATGTTTGATGAGTGCATGAACAGAAAAAGAAATATATATCTTAATTAGTCTTAAATAAATAAATGTTTGCAGAGTATTTATTGTTTTAACTGTAATTTTAGAAATTAGAAACTTATTTTCATTTTATGTTATATGTTAACAAAGTGTAAATAATATTTTTTTAACTAGATCTATTAAGCTTAACAAATTTGGAAGTTTGAACATTGGAAGGCTAAAAAGCAAGGAACAAATTGAATGATCCGAACCCAAATGTAATCCATTCAAATTTTGTTCAATCATGGTAAAGACTTACAGGTAATTAAGAAAAGAGTAAGAATACATGAAAATGAGTGTAAAAGTGTTTCAAAGTATTTGTTTTTTCTTTTTGTTGTAATACCAGCTCTTTCATATTCATAATTGTTATCATTTTCAAAATAAGTTAAAATTTGATTTTGTTCTTTTACACTTTAAACAATGATATTCTCAATAGTCATATCTGTTACACAACAAAAATTACTCTAGCTAATATGAAAAGGCTGCTATAACTCAAAGAAGCAACAAATTAATTAATATTCTAGTTAAGATTCCTCAAATTATTCTAAGATAAAAATGATATAATAAGATATTTTACAAAATTCTCAACAAGAAAATGTAATGTGTCAGATTACTCTAGATGGCTGAAAAAAAAATTCCAAACCATAAATAAGAAGATGAAACTTAATCTACTCAACCCATTACTGCAAATAAAGTAAAACCCTTTTCTGCAAATAAAGTAAGGAAAATTCATCAACATCATTAAGAGAGATTAAATCCTTTTCACTAGTTTCATGATACAATTGAAATGTCAACTAAAAACATTGATCTAATCAGCATATCCCCATACCAACTTGACGCCATAAACAAGTAGAATACGGGACACCTAATTAAGATAATTAATCTAGGAACTAACTAAAGACAATGAAGTGACAAAAAGCATTAAAATATTCTTTAGCAAACAATGATTATAGCCAATTATTTTAAATGTGTGTGTTCAAAATGAAAATTAATTTTATAAAATATTAACTTATTTTACTAAAACTAAAATCATATTTAAGCCACACTATTTACTATTAACATTGATTATTTTCTAGAAATGCAAGATAGGTCACACCTGAGAAATTGGAGAAATTGGGGTGGTGGCACAGTTGGTTAGCACGTAGGTCCCATAGCTTTCATAGCTTTTGAGTGATCCTGAGGTCAAGAGTTCGAGCCTCTCTCACCCCATTAACTTTTTATTTTTTCTTTAATTTTGACTAACAATGGATTATGGAGGAAGGATATCTAAGCATAACAATGGATTATGAGGAAGGATATCTAAGCATTGGAGTTTTAGAATTGTGAGTGTGTTTAGTTTTTTAATGCTTTCGGGTTTTGTATTTTAGTATAGTAAAAACTTTTCCACAAGTTCGACTTTTTGGTAATTGGGGGTCTATTGTAACTTGAAACAGGGTCAAGTCGTTATGGGAAATGGCGACATTAAAGGTAAAATTGTCCTTCTTCCAGCTGGTTTTACTTTTTTTAAAAAAAAAAAAGCGATGTCGTTAGGGTAGAGGTCGATTTCTGGTCATCTCCACAGTGAAGTCGTCTTCATGGTTGACATCATTGAATTAAGTACAGACAAGTCAGATTCCAAATGCTTTTAAATTTGGATTATCATAACCAAAAAAAATACTGAAAAAGTGAAGTCGTCATGTTAAAGGACGACTTCACTTTTTCCACCACACGCAAAACGTCCTCTGTAAGGACGACATTGACTTTTAAAAAAAAACTGTTTAGGTGGAGGACGACTTCACCTACAATGTCGTCCCCAACCCTAACGACTTAACCCTTTTTTGCAAAAATAAAATAAAATAAAGGAACCCATTTATACAAATTTGACTTCAAATAGACCTCAAAATACAAAAAAGCCCACAAGTTCTAAATCATGTTTGTGATAATTTTTTACAGTTTTGGATTAACTTAACCTATTTTTTTGCAAAAATGAGCTAGTTAACTAAAAATTTACAAAAAGAGATGAATCGTGCCGAGTCTCAACTACTTCTATAGTAAAGTCGTTATGTATAAAAACGATTACTTTATAAATTTTGAAAAAGTTAAAGTCGTCATAATTCCTGACGACTTCTTTATATTTGTAATCAACTAGAATCATTAGACATTAGCACCCTTCCAATTACGCCAATTCTACCTAACGACTTCAGTTGATTACACGTTAGGTACTATGATGATTTCAACTTTTTCAAGGACGAATTTATTTTAGAAGTCGTCAAGACTTAATATTACTTACCTTGTCCTGTAAATTTTTTAGATTGTGTCTCTCAACTTTTGATTAGATTATGATAAATTATTTTTTAGTCTTAAACTTATTTTTTAAATAGGTATATTAATGAAAAACAAAAGAATAAATTTATTTTTTAAAATTGATAGAGAAACTACTGGTGAAGATGAAAACATGATAATATGATTATTTATCGCATAACAATGAAATGAAAGCTTGTGAATATTTTTTGAATAAAATGCATGTTAATAAAATAGAAGATGAATATTTTGCAGATCATATGGTTATTTACATTGAAAAAAAATTAACTGAAAAACTTAATTATAATTCAATTACCATGAGTTAAAAAATATTTAAAAACGATAGACATTCCTTTAAATATGTGCAGTTTCTTTGATAATTATAAATGTACTAGATTATATATTCATTTTTATTGAATTAATCACAATAATATTAAATATATAAATTTTGAGTATATTATTTTGGTTTCCCAAAAAATTTTGGTGAAGAGATCCGCCATTGCCAATCTTGTTCATTTGTTATTAAGAATGAACATAGGGAAAGTAAAATAACATTGTTGTTTGTTGTTGTATGACCCAGACTACAATGAAACACAACATTTATTTTAATATATATATATATATATATATATATATATATGTGTGTGTGTGTGTGTGTGTATGTTTTTGAAGACAAGAACAAGACTAGACAGACAACGACATCGATCAGACTATAATGTATTTAACTAATTCTACATCATCTCAACCACGCCACCATGTTTCTTCTTGTGTGACCCAACTTCAACATCATCAACAATGAACTTCCATACTTTGAACTTGAATTTTCAAGCTTGTCACCTTGACCCCAAATGGCATAAGCCTCTTCCCCATGAGCAGCTTCATCACCAATCTCCATATCTTCTTCAGACATTCTCAGTGGAACAAAAACTCTAATGAAGAGGCATATCAAGCTTGTGGTGACAACATTGACAAAGACAACAAAGATAATCCCAATTATTTTGGACCCCCTATTTGTTTGAACCCTGTGTGCACCTTGTTGGAATGGAAACCATAGAAAAACCCAACGTATTAACCAGGAACTCCGTAGAACAATTTGTTGAGTCTTGACTCGGCAAACAGCCCAGTGAGTAATCCTCTTAAGGTTCCTACAATGGCGTGAGTGTGGAACACTGCCATGGTGTCATCAACCTTCTACAGTAACTTTGATCTCTTGTGAACCACCATCATGGTGAACCAAGGAATTGACCTAGAGAACACTCTCATTAAAAGTGTTGCCCATCCCTCCACAACTCTTGAATAAGATAATACACACTAGTTAGGTTATAACATGTTTGGGATAACTTATATTTAAGTAAAAAAGTTAAAAATTGTTAACTTTGGAGGATGAAATTTGTAAAAAGTTACTTCATGTTAAAATTATTGTAGAATATTGAAGAAACATTTAATATTGTTTAAAAATGTGTTAAGAAGAGTTTCTAACAAAATCAGTTTGTAAGGTGAGATGTACACTTATTTATATACTATAAACTTATCTTATCTCTAGTTAATGTGAGATTTGTAACACACCCCTCTCATGCCCAAACATATACATCTCGAGTGTGGGATTAGACATTAATGGATGGTCTGATGACGACCTTATTGAGATTGGCACGATAGGTCTAACAAACAACGAATCTCTCGATAGCAGTTAATATAATAGGTTCAACAAATAAAAAATTTCATGAGGAGAAACTCAAATTCATGACTCTCAATACCATGTTAAGAAGTAAACTTTAAACCTAATTCAACTTTATATAAATATACTTATAAACCCAGGTTTACACCCAGTTAATATGCTATCTCTAACAAAATGAACTTATGTAGTCAATGTGCTATCCCAACAAAAGTGAACTTTGGTATAACCAGAATCTAACAACCTAACTAGTTTATATATATATATATATAGAGAGAGAGAGAGAGAGAGAGAGAGTGAGTGAAAAATTGAGAAAGAAACCTGCGGCAGGAGTAATGCTGACCAAACCAGTGATCATGCCTTGAACAACTCCAATAACAGAAGGCTTTCGGAAAAAGATGACATCAAGAATGACCCAAGTGAGCAAGCTGGTGGCAGTGCAAGCGTGGGTGTTGAGTACGGCAAGGGAAGCATTTGCATTCACTATGTATGGACACTAGGGCAAAATAGACATATTAAAACAAAATATTAAATCGGTTGTAAGGGAATCGATCTAAAACAAAACACGGTAGCAATTTTGTAAATAAAAGGAAGTATATAAGATTGGTTATTTATTTAACCGATCTAATATTTACATATTATATCAATTGCAAGGAGAACCGATCTAATATATAACTATTAGATCGGTTAAATAAACAACTGATCTAATATCATTACACGAAAACTCTTTTAACTCTTTTTTTTGTGTTCTTCCTTTGCACCTCCACTCCTCTTTTTCTCTCACAGGCACTCTCATTCTCATTTTCGCCACCATGGTCGCCGCTCATCATTAGAGTTTTGGATACGAAGCTTTCTGTTGCCATCATCGTGTCCAACTGTCGTTTTCATCTCTTCTTCTTCCATCGTTGAAGTTCCACTTGACCTCCTCCGTTAGTCTACCGCTGCGCCATGTGTTGCAGCACCACTCAATCCCGCGCCGCACACCTTCACCCCAAGTATTAGATCTAGCTTCACTCCTTCCGCAGAACCATAACCAAAAATCGTTATATCTCTTTCGTTCTTAATTTGAGTTTTTTTTTTTTTGTTTTTGTTTTGTTTCTTTCTCGTTAGATCTGTAGAGTCTTCTTTCCAATGATGCCACTATTATTCTTTGCATATCTTTTCTTGACGAATCTGAAGTGTATTTGGGATCCAAGATCAAAGGCAAGGACGATAAAGATTTGAAAATGAACGTTGATGAACACCATTAATGTTTCAAAAATATTTTTTTTGAATATTAGATCGATTGTTGCAGAACTGATTTAATATATCTCTGACATATTACATCGGTGTATATTAAATCAGTTGTAGAACCAATCTAACATGTACTTCAGAACCGATCTAATATACATATTTTGTACTGGTGGGATCTCCTCCATTGAACCCTGTCCACCCATCCACAACAACCCTGCGCCTGCCAGCATCAGAAGGATGTTGTTTGGAGGAAACCTTTCCCTGTCCTTGTTCAGCCTTGGCCCAACCTGTCAAATCATATACACACATAGTTTCGGTCATTGTTATACATGCATATTTCTATCCCTAAAGGAAAAATCGATTATGACAAATACTAGATATGATTAACTAAAAACATTAACCATAGAATCAGTTAGCATATAGATACAAAAAACCCTGATGCTTACCCAATATGCAGCTGTGAAACCAGCAACCCCAGAAGACAAATGGATGGCATATCCACCTGAGTAATCTATTATCCCCATTTTGGACAAGAAGCCATTAGTACTCCATATGCTGAAAGCTGTGAAGGTGTAGGAGAATGTGAGCCACAAAGGCACAAACAGCATCCAAGCATAGAAGTTCATGCGCCCCAACACAGCACCAGCAATGAGAATCA
>Ga0214545_1003649_pt1 | contig 29223 bp, 18 predicted proteins | sample CNSS4metaG_FD_160064 | JGI IMG/M metagenome (GOLD analysis project Ga0214545, IMG submission 160064) | Root nodule microbial communities from cowpea collected in UCLA plant growth center, Los Angeles, California, USA - CNSS4 | ecosystem: Host-associated > Plants > Roots > Nodule | place: USA...
GTCACCCCCTCCCAAACCTAAGACTGGACCACCCCCTACATTCAATACCTCAAAACCGGCAACCCCCCCTCGACGCAGACAAAACTTGGCTGGCTAAAGCCACCAGGTACACTATGGTAGGCGATGACCTCTACAAACGCGGATACGGCCAACCCCTACTTAAACGTGTTAAGGTAGAGCAAGCCCAATATATCATCAAAGAATTACACGAAGGAATTTGTGGTTATCATTCAGGCGCACGCACCATGGCTACAAGAGTTCTCAGAGCCGGATACTTCTGGCCCACTATAGAAGCAGATTGCCATGATCATGTCAGGAAGTGCAAGCCATGCCAGAAGCATGACAACCTTATTCATCAGAAACAGGAACAACTACACCACATACTGTCCCCATGGCCATTCGCTAAGTGGGGAATGGACATCCTCGGCCCCTTCTCACCCGGTAAGGGGTAAGTAAAATTCCTAATCGTAGCCATTGATTATTTTACCAAATGGATCGAGGTCAAGCCGCTAACCACCATCACGGCCCAGCAAGTCCAACAGTTCATGTGGAAGGACATTATATGCAGATATGATGTACCACATACCATTATAATAGACAATGGCCGACAATTTATTGACAAGGAGTTAGCCAAATTCTACACCGGCCTAGGCATCAAGCACATCACAAGCTCTGTAGAACATCCACAAACCAATGGGCAAGCAGAGGCAGCAAATAAAGTTATCCTCGTGGAGCTGCGCAAGAGGTTGGATACCATCAAAGGCCGATAGCCTGAAGAGTTAATAGAAGTACTATGGGCTTACAGATGCACCCCTCAATCATCAACAAACGAATCCCCATTCAGCTTAGTCTACGGTGCAGACACCATGATACCGGTAGAAATTGGTGAACCATCCCTACACCGAGAACTATACGACCTAACCCACGACCACCAAAACATGGCCTTACATCTCGACCTCCTACCCGAACTCAGAGAAAAAGCCCAAATACGCAATCTAGCTGCCAAACAACAAGCTGCAAGGAAATATAATGCAAATCTACACCCACGATCATTTATCGTCGGGGACCTAGTATGGAGAATGGCCAGCAGTGCTAGAAAGAAGGATGGTAAGTTCTCCGCCAATTGGGACGACCCGTACCGCATACGAGAAGATGCGGGAGGAGGGGCTTATCGCCTAGAACAATTATTTGGGGAAGAGATTCCCAACACATGGAATATATCACACCTCAAGTTCTACTTCAGCTAAATGTGTATTGTAATTGAACCAATACTTGTAACCCCGGGTGTACTCTTTTTCCTCACTTGGTCCTTTTTTCCTAAGGAGGGTTTTGGCCAAGGAGGTTTTAACGAGGCACCCCTATTCAATAAATAAAAAGAAGGGTTCCATACTTCATGACTCTATGTTTTTACTCTTGGTTTATTCGTTTAAGTTCCCCACCCTTACCCCAAGTAAGCGGCCTAGGTCGAACACCCTTTACTCTTGGTTTATTCGTTTAAACTCCCCACCCTTACCCCAAGTAAGCGGCCTGGGTCGAACACCCTTTACTCTTGGTTTATTCGTTTAAGTTCCCCACCCTTACCCCAAGTAAGCGGCCTGGGTCGAACACCCTTTACTCTTGGTTAATTCGTTTAAGTTCCCCACCCTTACCCCAAGTAAGCGGCCTGGGTCGAACACCCTTTACTCTTGGTTTATTCGTTTAAGTTCCCCACCCTTACCCCAAGTAAGTGGCCTGGGTCGAACACCCTTTACTCTCGGTTAATTCGTTCAAGTTCCCCATCCTTACCATAAGTAAGCGGCCTGGGTCAAACACCCTTAACTTGATGTTAATTCGTTTCCCACACTTACCACAAATAAACGGCCAGGGTCGAATACCCTCAATAAAAAATCGAATTCGCCAAACATCACATACATCAAAACACCCACTCATAATTATACCATACCGCTAACGCACCACTATCACACAAGTTATCGGCATCCAATAAAAAACATAGCATACACAAAGCATTCATCATATTAAAAGCAAAGTAAAATAGTGTACGGATTATTACAGACATAGTGTACAGATTATTACAGACATAGAATTCCAGTTTCAAATCAAAAAAAAATAAAGGTCCTACGTTGCCTTATTATCATCACCCTCCACGGCAGCTTCCGCATCCCCCTCATCCTCCCTCACCAACTTCCCATCAACTATGTCATTATCTACGTCGAACCTTGAATTCGAGACATCCACATCTGGATGGAAAAAGGCCGCCTGCCGCAACCCCTTCTCAAAACCATTGATATGCTCCTGGATGACGCTATTCTTCAGATCATCAAGTTCCCCAACAGCCTCATCATACTTATCCTTCAAGTCCTCATAGTCTTCCTCCAACTCCCCTATACGCTTATTCAGTTTATCCTTAGAATCCAAGCAACGCACCTTCCATGTTGCCAGCCTTTTCCTTTCCGCTTCCCAGCCTTCTTTCTCCTTTTCTAAAGTCGCCTTCTCCTCCTCCAGCTTATCCACCTTACTACACGCCGGCTCAGGACTAAGGCCTTGCTTCTAAACTCTACCATTGTTCTCACAATATGATCCACCTCTATATTATCAATAGAGTTAACAACGGTATCCGGGAGGTCGATCGAGATATCCTTCCTAACGGATATCTTCGGCAACTCGATCAACCCGGCTTCAGGCACCTTCTCCCCACTAGCCGACCCCGCCCCGCTAGCCGTTCCAAGAAGAGCTGCCCTTATCTTTTTCACATCTTTGCCCTTCCCGGGTCGAGGCGGAAGCTTAGCTTTCCTTTTCGTCCCGCCATGTACGTGCACCTCCACAACCGATTCCTGCAGGTTGGGAACATCAGCTTTCCCAGCCGCCTTGGCCTTAGCGGCCATTTCCTTCCTCAATGATTGAAAGAGCGTCAGATTCTTCTTGCCAGATTGCGCCATATGCCCTGCAATAACATATCACGACTCGGATCAAAACAACTTAGCATTATTAACACAGCTTAAGTAATAAACAGATACCTTCAATATCTATTATCGGATGCACCGAATTATAAACCCTAACTAGGCCCTTAGTGGGCAACTTATCCACAAACTTCAACAACATCCCCACCACCTCCTTATCACCAGCCGACAACTCCTCCACTCCCATGTCTTTATATCGAGAAGGATTGTTGGTCCAGCTAAAAGGAAACTTGGTACTCCCATCCGCATTCAAAAAATGAGATTTACCCCCTTCCTTGACGACGACTTTGAAGTACCCGTCCTTGAAATGCTTGAAAGACTGGGAGAAGGCATCCAGTCTACTGATGCTAGGGCGACTTATCAAGGATAGCCAAGTAACCGGCCGCCGAGGTCTAGTATCGTAGAAATACAAAAAAGCGTAAGGAGTGGGCTCCAAATATAATGACTGGCACAGGATGCGGAAGGCCTGCAAATAAGCCTAACTATTCGGATGCAGCTGTGTGGGTGCCACATTCAACGCCCGCAACACGCCCATGGTTAAATCGTCTAGCGGCAATCGTACATGAAGTTTAGAGAAGTGGCACATGTACATGTAGAAGAACATTTCGGTAGCCCCTTCCTGCCCGTGGCATACCCGGTCGATAGCGCTGACCCTCTCCAAAGAAACAATACCCCTACTGACACCCTTGGAGATAACAAGTGTGTAATTCAACCAAGAGTTCAGTAAGCGGGACCACCTGAACAGAGACGACTGATCACGGACATCACCAGCCACCCATCCCTTGCCGCCTTTCGCCGGCCAGTTGCTCTCGTCTAACTCTTCGGGGGGATCCTCCCGAACTTCCCTCACAACCTCCACTGGCATCCCACTAGTACCAGCCATAGAACTCGTACCCTCGTCACCAAGCAACCTATCCTTACTCCTCTCCGATTCAGTACTCTCGCTACTACTAAACGTAGACATGCTATCACTACTAGACATACCTGGTTTTATTTTTTACGAGAAGATGTCGGTCGAAAGTGGGAACTAGTCGGACAGTATTACGTGCACAAGATCTCTGGGTTCAGAATTCTCGCAAATGAAAAAAGTAACCTCCCATCCGTTTTCAAACCCATATTTATAGTCCACGATCTCAAACGACGAAAATCTTCCCGCCAAAATGATACCCCAGACCAATCGACACCATCATTACGAAGGATATGACACTTCAAAATGACGGCGCCAAAACTTTTTCGATTTCACAAACTGACACCCTTTCACCTACCTTCTGACAGTTACAAATTCTTAGCCTTAACATTGTTCACCACACTTAAAGGCTGGGGGACTGGTGTATCACACCTAGCCGGTTCTACTAGCATATTAACACATATCACCCTTGGCCGACAACTCATATCGGACAAGGCTGGGGGACTAGTGTACCACACCTAGCCAGACCAAACAAGTAAACAATACGCATGTCAAGGCAGCCAAGTATCCAGCCTAGTCCGGCTTAGCCTAACCTACACCAACGTAAGCCATCAAGACAAATAGCCGGCCTAGACCGACCACTCTAGCATATCCGCTAAGTTTAGAACCTAGGCCGACCACTCTAATGAACTCATCATGATGGAGACGTCCACTTCCAATAAACCTTAAGGGCCTGGGTTTGGGCCCTGGCCCACTCACAAGCCTCACCTAGAGCCCAAGTCAAGGCCTAGCCCATGAAATGGTCAAACGTCATTAATGCTCTATAAATACGCGTGGACCCCATCATTTAAAGGTACGCATTCATTAATCACTGATTTGACTTTAGGAGAACTTTGACTTACTTGAGCTTCGGAGACTCTTCTGCAGGTAACCCCTCCTGGGTTCAAGTTAACATGTATCGACCGAGAAGAGGCCAACTGAGGAGATAGCGGACTACATGGTAAGGTGACGCTTGTGCCTAATCTATCTTATTTGTTCTCTGCAGGAACAATACTCTTACTTTCTTGGTGATAATGTTCCAATTTTTAATTGTAATTTTCATCTTTGTTTTGTACATATGAGGTGTTGTCATATCTTAAAACGGCTAAAGATATGTGTTTATCAGTCTTTAGAATTTTTCTTTTGCATGTTTCACTAAGTCATTGTGGTTGTAATTGAAATACTCTAAAGATAGTGAATTGGGATTGTCATTCTCACATTGGGATGACTGGGAACTAGATATAGGGTTGGCTATACCCGAACCACTATAAAATTACTGTGTGAATTTCTCAATTGCTTTACCCTTTTTTACGCTTCCGATAACACACTTAATTAATAAAATAAAAGAAAAATGATTTTTTCAAGTATAGACATCAAGACAAATTTTTTAAAAGCATCAATTCAACCTTCATTCTTGATGTCATTTGTCTAACACATCTTACCCAAAATAATCAGTCATAGGGTCCTAATTTCAAAAATCAACAATATTAAAAAGGTCGTATCAAACACCATAAGACGTTGAGTGACATTGATGTATTATAATAATTTGCACTCTTCCAAGACATCAAACCATATTACGTAGGCACGAAACATTTGTTTTAGAGAAGAATGGATGGTATTTTTTAGAACCATGCATACTTGATCATTGATTCAACGAAAAAATCACCGGGAGCAATATTAGTCACCTTTTAAGTAAGATGATGAAGTTACCACTAACTCTCGAGCTAAAGTTTAATATTTGATGCCCAAGACTCATAATTCGTGTCATCTAACTTATAATTGGGCAAGTGCACATCGACACAGTTAGTAAAGGCTACCGGGTCAAACACACAATGGCAGATGAGATACAATATTTAAATGTGGTAACAAAAGATGTCATGGAGGAAGAGAGAGATAAAAGACCCTAAAACAACAAATAGCTCCAATCAAATTAACATGGCCAAATACTGAAAGGGGACGAAGAGGCAATGCCGGTGAAAGTTCATTAAAGTGATAGATGTCATCTGATCATGATGATTGATTGTAATCGGTGAATGCTAAATTCATGCTGACATTTATTACTTTAATGATTGTTCTCACTCATTTAGTGGTGACGACTATATTCAAGTATGTTGTTTGGTTGGTAGCAGCAATGTCATTCCAAATTGAAAAATTTTGTTCTCCTACTACTGGAAAATATAGAACGTGGCTAAAACTAGAAGATTCAACTGTTATAATTCATGTCCTAGGTGTCCCTTTTCGACTAAATACAAGATCAATTTACAATATCTAAGTAGTTACAAACCTTAGGTTACAAAAAGGTTTTACAAACTTAAAGCCCCCTAATATATTTATAATAAAGAGTGATATAAAATACTCGTGACTAAATGCCATAGTTAATGTAAGAATTTACATGAAGTTTTTTAGAAAGATATTCAAAAGAGTCATTTCCACCTAAGCATTGGTAAAAGAGTAAAAACTACAAATATACATCTTATATTGAATGTTGGATTGTGGCATGGTATTTTTACCCTTACTACAAAGATTCGATATAAATAAAATGAAGATCAGCTCATTGTATAACACCAAAGGTTGTCTAATGAGAGACAATCTTTAACATCAGAAATAAAACCTTGTTTGAGCTTCCATGAGTCTTCACCGATTAGAATCAATCATAATGAACATATGACACCTGTTACTTTAATGAGTGTCATCACTCATTCAGAGGTGACGACTATATTCAAGTATGTTGTTTTATTGGTAGCAGCAATGTCATGCCAAACTGAAATTTTTTATTCTCCTAATACTGGGAAATATAGAACGTGGCTAAAATTAGAATATTCAACTGCTACAATTCATGTCATAGAAATCCCTTTTCGACTAGATATAAGATCAATTTGCAATATCTAAGTGGGTACAAACCTTAGGTTACAAAAAGGTTTTACAAAGATAAAGTCCCCTAATATATTTATAATAAAGAGTGATATAAAATACTCGTGACTAAATGCCAAAGTTAAATGTTTGATGCCCAAGTCGGGTAATACTCTATTGTTTACCGCATTTTATATTTTCTATTATTACAGGAACCTAGCTTTTTGGTTTGGCATGACATTGCTGCTACTACCCAAACAACACCGTTGAATGTAGTCGTCGCCTCAAATGAGTGAAGAAACTCATTAAAGTAACAAGTATCATACGATTACAATGATTGACTATAATCGGTGAAGGCTAATGGAAACTCAAAAAAGGTATTCTTCCATATGGTAAAGATAGTCTTTCATTAGACAACCTTTGGTGTTCTACAATGAGCTTATCTCCATTTTGTATATTTCAAAGCTTTATAGTAAGGGTAAAAACACAATGCCACAGTCCAACATGCAACTTAAAATGAGTGTTCATAATCTTGACCCATTTACAAATGCCTAAAGGGTGGAGGTGACTCTTCTGAATACCTTTCTCAAAAACTATTCTAAAGATGGATAGAACGGTTAAGAATGTACATAAAAGATATCTTGGCAAAGGTTCCAACTGTAAGGTAGTGAATGCCTAAGTTCATCATATAGGTTCGAACGTATAACATCTTGTTGGGTATCAGTATCATCTCAATCAATGATAAATTATTGACCTTCCGCAGCCTCACTATCTAAATGATATTGTGTGCCAATTTAATGTAAATTTCTTCCATCATTTCTCTGAACATGAAATTTAATGTAAGAATTTACATGAAGTGAGAAATTAGCTACACACCACTATCTCGGCTTATCTATGAGCCTTTTGTCTTTATGTCCAGGTTGAATTTAGAAGAAACTTGATAAAGGTCAAAGTCATCATCATTTTTGCCTTTATAAAAAGCAAATGTGGAATAACATTTTTTGAAAGCAACATTTACTTTTTATTTTATGTTTTTGCCAAAACACAACATATAAATACAAGATACTTATAGATAAGTTCAGAAAATGGCTCGTTAATTTTTCCATTTTCATGAAGAGTCTAGTAAATTCCATATGTTCAGAGAAATGAAGGAAAAAACGTACATTAAATTGGTATATAAGATCCTTTACCATGGTGAAACTAAAAAAATCAATTGTTTATCTTTGATTGGGCTGGTATTGATACAACCAAATGTCACACGTTCAAACCTATAAGATGAACTTATGTGTTAACTCATTTACATTTAGACCATTCGCCTTTGCCAAGAGATATTTTATGTACTTTCTGAACTATTGGATCCATCCTTATAAAAGTTTTTTAGAAAGATATTCAGATGAGTCATTTCCACCTAAGCATTGGTAAAGAGTAAAAACTACAAATATATGTCTTATATTGAATGTTGGACTGTGGCATGGTATTTTTACCCTTACCACAAAGATTCAATATAAATAAAATTAAGATTGCAACATCCCTAAACAATATTACTGGTTTTTAATAAATAACATATAAAATAACCACTAAAAAATAAAATACCTGATTTAATAGGATACTGTTTCCCTAAAAAACATCGGAAAATTAAAACCCAAAAAAGTAACCGTAACGTAGTTTGAATGTACACAATTGTTCTATACAAAATTTACTAAAGTTCAGCATAAATAAGTTTTACATCAAAATCAACAAAAATAAAGTTTGCTTTCAAAAGCCCAAGTAGCACATGCTCTTCGTCTCTATGTATCTCCTGGCTCACTTGTCAAACCATCTGCTCCCAGATAACAAATTATCCGATCATCGCCACACACACACAAATAATGTGAGCTATGAACAATATATAAACATATACATGAATCAAATATGCCACCCATCCCAAAATAACATAACTTAACATTTCATGATTTCAAATTACCCAACCACAACCTCATAGTCCATCATGAGGCATATACATGAACTAGGTCTTGGGACTTCACTGTGCTCCCACGAAACTAACTCATTCGTGGTCCAACCCTATGAGCCTATCCCACTCATAGTCCTGCTCTACAGACTCTTCCTCTGTAGTAAAACATCCAAGTCTTCTCAACTTGGACCCTGGCACGCACGCAATCACCATACTATGGACTCCTCGCCCAATAGTAGCCGACGGGAACAAAACAGTTCCATGCTCATCATGTGTCCAACCACCAAGCACATCCCAGACCCCTATCGGACTTAGTTCTTGAAGCCCTAATTACCACACCACATGCATATACTTACTATACTTAAAAGAAAACAGCCAAATCACACACACATGGAACTTCGCATAAACTCGCTTAAGCTAGGCACTCTCGCCCAAGCTAAGCCCTCAGCCTCGCTTAGGCTAGCTCACCTCGCCTGAGCGAGCTTAAAACAACAACATCATCACGTTATCTCGCTTAGGCGAGATCATCTCTCGGCCAAACACCTAATTCAATCTCGCCAAGGCTACAATGCAAGCAAAACATCACACATGACCACGACATCTCGCTTAGGCGAGGCCGTCTCGCCTGAGCGAGACCCTGGTTCGCTCAACTCACAAAACTCCTTGCTTGGACGAGGTTTCGCGCTCAGAACACCCAGGTCACCTCGCGACCTCGCTTAGGCAAGTGTCTCTCACCTGAGCGAGAGACCAAGTCGCTCAACACTAACTCAGGTCGTCTGAGCGAATTGCTCGAGCCAAAACTCTGATTGAACTCCTGCAACTCTCGCCTAGACGAGAGGGAGTCGCTTGGGCGAAACTTGCAAGGTTTCGCCACTGTCCATACACCAAAATACTCAAAGCCAATACCAAAATCACCAATTACGCATTACCAACAATTGGACACGATGCACAAACATATATACATGACTTAGGCACAATTTGGTTCCCAGAAGTTCAAGTCGAACCACAAACAATATTCACAGTGTAGGAAACTCTCACATTTGTACAATTCCATGAGCAATTTGATAAAACAATTATCACAGTACCCAAACCCCTAATCTCCATCATACATAATCTGAATTTCCTGGCACAAATCCATCAAAATCACGTACATATAACTGTAGTACGAAAAATAGAGTTCAACTCCCTTAACTTGTAATTTTTGAATGAGATTGCGATAAAGAGAAAGTTCCTTGTTCAGCAATACCTTGCTTCAGCCCTTTGCACACTCAATTCAACCTCTCACTCTCCAATTTCACTATGCTCTCAAGATACCACAAAACAATTGCAGAAACCCTTCTTTCTACCTAAATTTTGTCTTTTATAGGTGTCTTTAAAATGGGTTTTAAAAATAAAACGAAATTGGGCTTTATTGTGGTTTTAATTCCCCTTCAAGGTTAATTATTTGGTGGTTTTTCCAACCCTCTTGGCTGTCCCATTCTACTAGGTTCTCTCTACCTTTCCACATTCATCCCAAGCTAAGTTTAGTAAAAAGAAAGGTTAAGTTCCATGTACCAAGGTTTGAACTTGTGACCCTCCGCTCATAATGCCAAGCACAACCACTATGCCAATTCACATTTGGTGATACACTCCAATCAATAATAGTTTATATTATCAATTCTATACTCATACATATTATTAAAAATTAATAATAAAACAATAACACATAATTAGCATACATAGGACTTAAAACCAAGTCCATTCACACAACCAAAGTACTCTCAACCACTTGTGCTAGTACTTTTCCACACCACATTAAACCATAATAAATGCCATAAAGGCGCTTTCTACCCGCATTTATTAAGTAATTATTTAATTAATTAATTTTCGCGAGTCTTACAAAGATCAGCTCATTGTATAACACCAAAGGTTGTCTAATGAGAGACAATCTTTAACATCCGAAATAAAACCTTGTTTGAGCTTCGATGGGCCTTCACCGATCAGAATTAATCATCATGAACGTATGACACATTTTACTTTAATGAGTGTCATCACTCATTCAGAGGTGACGACTATATTCAAGTATGTTGTTTGGTTGGTAGCAGCAATGTCATGCCAAACTGAAAATTTTTGTTCTCCTACTACTGGGAAATATAGAACGTGGCTAAAATTAGAAGATTCAACTGCTATAATTCATGTCATAGAAGTCCCTTTTCGACTAGATACAAGATCAATTTACAATATCTAAGAGGGTACAAACCTTAGGTTACAAAAAGGTTTTACAAACTTAAAAACCCCTAATATATTTATAATAAAGAGTGATATAAAATACTCGTCACTAAATGCCATAGTTAAATGTTTGATGCCCAAGTCGGGTAATACTCTATTGTTTATCGCATTCTATATTTTTATTATTACAGGAGCCTATATTTTTAGTTTGGCATGACATTGTTACTACTACCCAAATAACACACTTGAATGTAGTCGTCGCCTCAAATGAGTGAAGAAACTCATTAAAATAACAGGTATCATACGATCACGATGATTGACTATAATCGATGAAGGCTAATGGAAGCTCAAACAAGCTATTCTTCCATATCGTAAAGATAGTCTTTCATTAGACAACCTTTGGTGTTCTACAATGAGCTAATATCCGTTTTATTTATTTCAAAGCTTTAAAGTAAGGGTAAAAACACCATGCCACAGTCCAACATCCTACTTAAAATGCGCGTTCATAATCTTGATCCATTTACAAATGCCTAAAAGGTGGAGGTGACTCTTCTGAATACCTTTCTCAAAAACTATTCTAAAGATGGATTCAACGGTTAAGAATGTACATAAAAGATCTCTTGGCAAAGGTTCCAACTGTAAGGTAGTGAATGCCTAAATTCATTTTATAGGTTCGAACGTATAACATCTTGTTAGGTATCAGTATCATCTCAATCAAAGATAAATTATTGATCTTTCGTAGCCTCACTATCTAAATGACATTGTGTGCCAATTTAATGTAAATTTCTTCCTTCATTTCCCTGAACATTCAATTTAATGTAAGAATTTACATGAAGTGGGAAATTAGCTACAAGCCACTATCTCGGCTTATCTATGAGCCTTTTGTCTTTATGTCTAGGTTGAATTTAGAAGAAACTTGTTAAAGGTCAAAGTCATCATCATTTTTTCCTTTATACAAAGCAAATGTGGAACAACATTTTTTGAAAGCAACATTTACTTTTCATTTTATGTTTTTGCCAAAACACAACATATAAATACAAGATACTTATAGATAAGTTCAGAAAATGGCTCGTTAATTTATCCATTTTCGTTAAAAGTCTACTAAATTCCATATGTTCAAAGAAATGAAGGAAAAAACCTACATTAAATTGGCATGTAAGATCCTTTACCATAGTGAGACTAAAAAAAACAAATTCTTTATCTTTGATTGGGATGGTATTGATACAACCAAATGTCATACGTTCAAACCTATAAGATTAACTTATGTGTTAACTCATTTACAACTAGAACATTCGCCTTTGTCAAGAGATATTTTATGTACTTTCTGAATTATTGGATCCATCCTTATAAAAGTTTTTTAGAAAGATATTCAGAAGAGTCATTTCCACCTAAGCATTGGTAAAAGAGTAAAAATTACAAATATATGTTGGACTGTGGCATGGTATTTTTACCCTTACTACAAAGGTTCGATATAAATAAAATGAAGATCAGCTCATTGTATAACACCAAAGGTTGTCTAATGAGAGACAATCTTTAACATCAGAAATAAAACCTTGTTTGAGCTTCCATGGGCCTTCACCGATTAGAATTAATCATCATGAACGTATGACACATGTTACTTTAATGAGTGTCATCACTCATTCAGAGTTGACGACTATATTCAAGTATGTTGTTTGGTTGGTAGCAACAATGTCATGCCAAACAGAAATTTTTATTCTCCTACTACTGGGAACTATAGAACGTGGCTAAAATTAGATGATTCAACTGCTATAATTCATGTCATAGAAGTCCCTTTTTGACTAGATAGAAGATCAATTTACAATATCTAAGTGGTTACAAACCTTAGGTTACAAAAACGTCTTACAAACTTAAAGTCCCCTAATATATTTATAATAAAGAGTGATATAAAATACTCGTCACTAAATGCCATAGTTAAATGTTTGATGCCCAAGTCGGGTAATACTCTATTGTTTATCGCATTCTATATTTTTATTATTACAGGAGCCTATATTTTTAGTTTGGCATGACATTGTTACTACTACCCAAATAACACACTTGAATGTAGTCGTCGCCTCAAATGAGTGAAGAAACTCATTAAAATAACAGGTATCATACGATCACGATGATTGACTATAATCGATGAAGGCTAATGGAAGCTCAAACAAGCTATTCTTCCATATCGTAAAGATAGTCTTTCATTAGACAACCTTTGGTGTTCTACAATGAGCTAATATCCGTTTTATTTATTTCAAAGCTTTAAAGTAAGGGTAAAAACACCATGCCACAGTCCAACATCCTACTTAAAATGCGCGTTCATAATCTTGATCCATTTACAAATGCCTAAAAGGTGGAGGTGACTCTTCTGAATACCTTTCTCAAAAACTATTCTAAAGATGGATTCAACGGTTAAGAATGTACATAAAAGATCTCTTGGCAAAGGTTCCAACTGTAAGGTAGTGAATGCCTAAATTCATTTTATAGGTTCGAACGTATAACATCTTGTTAGGTATCAGTATCATCTCAATCAAAGATAAATTATTGATCTTTCGTAGCCTCACTATCTAAATGACATTGTGTGCCAATTTAATGTAAATTTCTTCCTTCATTTCCCTGAACATTCAATTTAATGTAAGAATTTACATGAAGTGGGAAATTAGCTACAAGCCACTATCTCGGCTTATCTATGAGCCTTTTGTCTTTATGTCTAGGTTGAATTTAGAAGAAACTTGTTAAAGGTCAAAGTCATCATCATTTTTTCCTTTATACAAAGCAAATGTGGAACAACATTTTTTGAAAGCAACATTTACTTTTCATTTTATGTTTTTGCCAAAACACAACATATAAATACAAGATACTTATAGATAAGTTCAGAAAATGGCTCGTTAATTTATCCATTTTCGTTAAGAGTCTACTAAATTCCATATGTTCAAAGAAATGAAGGAAAAAACCTACATTAAATTGGCATGTAAGATCCTTTACCATAGTGAGACTAAAAAAATCAATTATTTATCTTTGATTGGGATGGTATTGATACAACCAAATGTCATACGTTCAAACTTATAAGATGAACTTAAGCATTCACTACTCTACAGTTGGAACATTTGCCTTTGTCAAGAGAGATTTTATGTACATTTTCAACTGTTGGATCCATCCTTAGAATAGTTTTTAAGAAAGGTATTCAGAAGAGTTACCTCCACCTTTTAGGCATGTGTAAATGGGTCAAGATTATGAACATGCGTCTTAAGTTGCATGTTGGACTGTGGCATGGTGTTTTTACTCTTACTATAAAACTTTGATATATACAAAATGGAGATTAGCTTATTGTAGAACACCAAAGGTTGTCTAATGAAAGACTATCTTTATCATCCTGAAAAATGACTTCTTTGAGCTTCCCTAAGCTTTCACCGATTAGAATCAATCATCATGAACGTATGACACCTTTTACTTTAATGAGTGTCAAAACTTATTAAGAGGTGACGACTATATTCAAGTGTGTTGTTTGGATGGTAGCAACAATGTCATGCCAAGATAAAAATCTAGGTTCTCCTAGTAATACAAAATATAGAATGCGGTTAACAATAGAGTATTAACCAATTTGGACATTCAAAAATAAACTTTGGCATGACATTGTTGTTACTACCCAAATAACAAACTTGAATGCAGTCGTCGCCTCAAATGAGTGAAGAAACTCATTAAAGTAACAGGTATCATACAATCACGATGATCGACTATAATCGGTGAAAGCTAATGGAAGCTCAAACAAGGTATTTTTCTAGATAATAAAGATAGTCTTTCATTAGACAACCTTTGGTGTTCTACAATAAGCTTATCTTCATTTTGTATATGTCAAAGTTTTATAGTAAGAGGAAAAACATCATGTCACAGTCCAACATGCAACTTAATACGCATGTTCATAATCTTGACCCATTTACAAATGCCTAAAAGGTGAAGGTGACTCTTCTGAATACCTTTCTCACAAATTATTCTAAGAATGGATCCAACAGTTGAAAATATACATAAAATCACTCTTGACAAAGACAAAGGTTCCAAGTGTAGAGTATTGAATGCTTAAGTTCGTCTTAAAGATTTGAACGTATAACATTTTGTTGGGTATCAATATCATCCCAATCAAAGATAAACTTATGATATTTCGCAGCCTCACTATGTAAAGGATATTACATGTCAATTTAATGTAAATTTCTTCCTTCATTTCTCTGAACATGAAATTTAATGTAAGAATTTACATGAAGTTGGAAATTAGCTACAAGTCACTATCTCGGCTTATCTATTAGCCTTTTGTCTTTATGTCCAGGTTGAAATTTAGAAGAAACTTGATAAAGGTCAAAGTCAGCATCATTTTTTCCTTTATACAAAACAAATGTGGAACAACATCTTTTGAAAGCAACAATTACTTTTCATTTTATGTTTTTGCCAAAACACAACATATAAAGACAAGATGCTTATAGATAATTTCAGAAAATGGCTCGTTAATTTTTCCATTTTCATGAAGAGTCTAGTAAATTCCATATGTTAGAGAAATGAAAGGTAAAACATACATTAAATTGGCATGTAAGATCCTTTACCATAGTGAGACTAAAAAAATCAATTGTTTATCTTTAATTGGGATGGTATTGGTACAACCAAATGTCATACGTTCAAACTTATAAGATGAACTTAAGCATTCACTACTCTACAGTTGGAACATTTGCCTTTGCCAAGAGAGATTTTATGTACATTTTCAACTGTTGGATCCATCCTTAGAATAGTTTTTGAGAAAGGTATTTAGAAGAGTCACCTCCACCTTTTAGGCATATGTAAATGGGTCAAGATTATGAACATGCGTCTTAAGTTGCATATTGGACTGTGACATGGTGTTTTTACTCTTACTATAAAACTTTGATATATACAAAATGGAGATTAGCTTATTGTAGAACACCAAAGGTTGTCTAATGAAAGACTATCTTTATCATCCTGAAAAATGACTTGTTTGAACTTCCCTAAGCCTTCACCGATTAGAATCAATCATCATGAACGTATGACACCTTTTACTTTAATGAGTGTCGAAACTTATTAAGAGGTGACGACTATATTCAAGTGTGTTGTTTGGATGGTAGCAACAATGTCATGCCAAGATAAAAATCTAGGTTCTCCTAGTAATACAAAATATAGAATGCGGTTAACAATAGAGTATTAACCAATTTGGACATTCAAAAATAAACTTTGGCATGACATTGTTGTTACTACCCAAATAACAAACTTGAATGCAGTCGTCGCCTCAAATGAGTGAAGAAACTCATTAAAGTAACAGGTATCATACAATCACGATGATCGACTATAATCGGTGAAAGCTAATGGAAGCTCAAACAAGGTATTTTTCTAGATAATAAAGATAGTCTTTCATTAGACAACCTTTGGTGTTCTACAATAAGCTTATCTTCATTTTGTATATGTCAAAGTTTTATAGTAAGAGGAAAAACATCATGTCACAGTCCAACATGCAACTTAATACGCATGTTCATAATCTTGACCCATTTACAAATGCCTAAAAGGTGAAGGTGACTCTTCTGAATACCTTTCTCACAAATTATTCTAAGAATGGATCCAACAGTTGAAAATATACATAAAATCACTCTTGACAAAGACAAAGGTTCCAAGTGTAGAGTATTGAATGCTTAAGTTCGTCTTAAAGATTTGAACGTATAACATTTTGTTGGGTATCAATATCATCCCAATCAAAGATAAACTTATGATATTTCGCAGCCTCACTATGTAAAGGATATTACATGTCAATTTAATGTAAATTTCTTCCTTCATTTCTCTGAACATGAAATTTAATGTAAGAATTTACATGAAGTTGGAAATTAGCTACAAGTCACTATCTCGGCTTATCTATTAGCCTTTTGTCTTTATGTCCAGGTTGAAATTTAGAAGAAACTTGATAAAGGTCAAAGTCAGCATCATTTTTTCCTTTATACAAAACAAATGTGGAACAACATCTTTTGAAAGCAACAATTACTTTTCATTTTATGTTTTTGCCAAAACACAACATATAAAGACAAGATGCTTATAGATAATTTCAGAAAATGGCTCGTTAATTTTTCCATTTTCATGAAGAGTCTAGTAAATTCCATATGTTAGAGAAATGAAAGGTAAAACATACATTAAATTGGCATGTAAGATCCTTTACCATAGTGAGACTAAAAAAATCAATTGTTTATCTTTAATTGGGATGGTATTGGTACAACCAAATGTCATACGTTCAAACTTATAAGATGAACTTAAGCATTCACTACTCTACAGTTGGAACATTTGCCTTTGCCAAGAGAGATTTTATGTACATTTTCAACTGTTGGATCCATCCTTAGAATAGTTTTTAAGAAAGGTATTCAGAAGAGTTACCTCCACCTTTTAGGCATGTGTAAATGGGTCAAGATTATGAACATGCGTCTTAAGTTGCATGTTGGACTGTGGCATGGTGTTTTTACTCTTACTATAAAACTTTGATATATACAAAATGGAGATTAGCTTATTGTAGAACACCAAAGGTTGTCTAATAAAAGACTATCTTTATCATCCTGAAAAATGACTTGTTTGAGCTTCCCTAAGCCTTCACTGATTAGAATCAATCATCATGAACGTATGACACCTTTTACTTTAATGAGTGTCGAAACTTATTAAGAGGTGACGACTATACATTAAGACTATTAGCCCACATTTGGCTCATTATGCAGCATTACAAATTAAATTTTTGCATGAAGGCAAAATGGCAATTCTTCAAGGGGAATAAGAAATGTTGCCCATTGTAGCTCCATTGAATCATATACGTAGAATGATAAATACCAATTTTGTAGCTGAAGTGTATACCATTCAGTTAGACGAATTGACCTCAATCCCTCCTTCTTTGTTAGAGTTACCAAAGGATATGGAGCCCAAATTGCAGCTTTTGCTACACACTTACAGTAAGGTCTTTAGCATTCCTACCTCTCTTCCCCCTACACGAGAGCATGATCACTCAATTCCTTTGATGGAAGGTTCTGGTCCGATCAAGGTTCGCCCTTACCGCTATCCTCATAGTCAGAAAGTAGAAATTGAAAAATTGGTTGATGGTATGTTGTAGGAAGGGATATACAGTCAATTAAGAGTCCATTTTCCTCTCCCATCATTTTGGTTAAGAAGAAGGATGGCTCTTGGCGAATTTGTACAAATTATCGAGTTGTCAATGTTATCATTGTAAAGGACTATTTTCCTATTCTGACTGTGGATGAGCTTATTGATGAATTATTTGGCACTTGCTTCTTTTCTAAATTGGATTTACGATCTCGATACCATCAAATATTGTTGAATCTTGCAGATCATCATAAGACAGTGTTACGCACACATCATGATCATTATGAATGGCTTGTAATGTCATTTGGATTAACAAATGCACCTGCAACATTTCATAGCTTAATGAATGGGGTTTTTAAAAACATGTTGCGTAGATTTGTGTTAGTCTTCTTCAATGACATTTTAATATATAGTTCTACTTAGAAGGAGCATTTATGTCATTTAGAGTTGGTGTTGCGCACCTTGCAACAACGATTGTTTGCACGATTTTCAAAATGTTGCTTTGGAGTCACAAAGATTGATTATATCAGACATACATTGTCGAGGGCAGGAGTAGAAATGGAGTGTGGGAAATTGGAAGCAATAACCAAATGGCCTCTACCCCGAAATATTAAGCAGTTACAAGCCTTTATGGGATTGATAGGATACTATCGTTGTTTTGATAAGAACTATGCTTCAATTGCAACTGCTTTAACATATTTGTTAAAGAAAGACTCATTTCAATGGACAGATATCACCAATACAGCTTTTATTTAATTAAAAGAGGTGATGACAAAAGCTCCCATTTTAGCCATTCCCAATTTTAAAGAGCCATTTTTTCCTGAGACTGATGCGTCGAGAAGTGGCATTGGTGCAGTGTTGAGCTAAAGGAAACACCCCATTACATATTTCTCAAAGAAATTAACCCCTTGAATGCAAAAGCAATCCACCTATGTTCGGGAAATTAACCCTTTGAATGCAAAAGCAATCCACCTATCTTCTAGGTCACAAGTTTGTCATCAAAATAGGTCAAAAGAGTTTGAAAGAAATTCTTGAGCAAAACCTCCACACTCTTGAGCAACAATAGTGGCTTCCCAAATTTTTGAGCTATAACTTTACGATTCAGTATAAGCCAGGCAAATAAAACATACCCACTGATGCACTATCTAAGAGTTTAATGGTAGCATGGTCTGAACCAAATTGTTAATGGATAGCTAACAACGTAGCAGCATTAACTCAACAAGATCATAAGCTTTTGCCTATTGTTCAACAATGTATGACACATAAGTCCGACAGGACAGATTATGCTTTAAAAATGGAGTGTTATTCTGGAAGCATAGAATGGTCATTCCTAATAACTCTGATTTTATTACCCAAATTTTAGAAGAATTTCATTGTTCTAAAATCGATGGCCAAGTGGGTTGCACAAAGACAATTGCAAGGATTTGCTCTCAATTTTTTTGGCCCCAATGTAAAGGGATATCAGGAAGTTTGTTTGTGCATGCTCTATATGCCAACAAGCGAAGGTGGATCATGTGTTACCAGCGGGATTGTTGCAGTCCCTACCAATTCCACAACAGGTATGCGAAGATATAGCCTTGGATTTCATAGTCAACTTGCCTTCTCCGCATGGATATACAAACATATTAGTGGTGGTTGATCGTTTAACCAAGTATGGGCATTTCATTGGCTTAAAACTGGGATTTACTAGCAAAAGTGTGGCAGAGGCATTCATTTCACACATAGTCGAATTCCATGAGTTTCCCAAGTCCATTGTATCTGACAAAGACCGAGTCTTTATCAATTCATTTTGGCAGCAATTATTCAAAGCCCAAGGCACAACGTTGAAGATGAGTTCTTCATACCATCCTCAAACGGATGGGCAAACAAAAAAATTGAACAAGACTCTAGAGATGTATTTGCGATGTTTCGTCTTTAACAATCCAAAATCATGGTTTGTAATGCTGTCATGGGCCCAGTTTTGGTATAATTCTTCCCTTCATCATAGTATTGGTATGTACCCGTACAAGGCTTTATTTGGTCATGAACCTCCTTCAATAATTAGGTACCAAATAGAACCAACATATCCTATTTCAATTCAAGAGACTCTTCAGGAACGAGACAATGTGCTACAACAATTGAAGTTCAATTTGCAGAAAGCTCAGCACTACATGAAACAACACGCCAATAAAGGTGGGTGAATTCGTGTTGGTTAAACTGCAGCCTTATAGGCAAAATTCAGTGGCATTACGTAAAAATTACAAGGAATGCAATACTTTGGTCCCTTTGAAGTAATAGCAAAAATAGGGACAATGGCTTACAAGTTGCAATTACCACCGGCAATAAAGATACACCCTGTCTTTCATGTATCCATGCTTAAGAAATTTCAAGGTCCTCCTTCCCAACAATATTTGCCTTTGCCCTTCACAACATCAGAATGGGGTCTGATAGTGCATCCATATAAAGTGTTGGCTCGTAGAGTCATTATCATGAACACACTGGAAGTTCCTCAAGTATTAATCCAATGGGATTCTAGTTCCACTAAAGTGTCTACATGGTAGGATGTTAAAGAGATTCAAAACTCTTACCCTTCCTTCAACCTTGAGGATAAGGTTGTTCTTCATGGGGAGGGAAATGTAACAAGAAAAGAAGAGGAAAAGTTAGTTAGCCACGTGGAGGATGTTTATGGAGTGGCAGAAAACAAAAAAAGTGGACGCATCAGGAAAGAAAGCTAATTTAAAAGACTATGCAAAATAAGGAGAGGCGTGTGTGGTATGACTCTCTCTCTGAATACTTTGCTTCTTCCCTTTCTAAATATTCCTCTGCTCCCTTTTCACCATAGCATTCTTATCTCTTTCCAGGTTGACTCATGCTACTGTTGAACCCAAAAGTTTCATAGATATTGTATTTGTCTTACGTTTCAGCTCTGTAATTACATATTGCTCAAACTCTCTGATATTTCGAGATAATATTCAAGTGTCCAATTAGAATTTGTTATTAGGGTACTGTTTCCCTTAGTCATTATACGTCAGATTTAAATAACTCTTTTACCACATAGTCATTATAGGTCAAATTTAAACAACTCTTTTGCCTGGTCTAGGCAAATGCTTAACAAAACATATGTAATATATACCTATTCAATCCAGCTAGTTTAGTACGAAAGTCATTGAACTCTTCCCCAAGCCAGATTCTGCTTCACCTGAAAACAAATTATAGTTGAGTATTTTTTACGGAGTAATCAAAACAAACATTTATAATTAAATTCAAATTGAAAAATAGAACCTTGTAAGTACTCAAAGAACTGTTTTTTCCCATGTTCATGCTCGGGTAAGTAGAACCCATATGTGTTCCATTTTAGTACTCTTCTTCACTCGATTATCTGAAAACATGAAACAATTACTAGAAAGGAAGCCATCTATTTCACTCCCAAAATGAATTTTATGAAATAGTGGGGCAGTTGACAATGAATTTCCCTACAGTTATAATAATAGCAAAGAAAAATATAAAAAGATTACTAGCACTAAAAGTTCTCACAAATCACAAGTTTCATGGAATTGTTGAAATGTTCAATGACTAGCTAAAGCATTTGAAACTATCTCTCACGGGCAGATGAACTGGTCTAATCTTACAATCAAAACCCTATTAAAGCTTCAAATAATACTACAAATCAATCTGAACAAAACACTAAAAAAACAATAAATTACTTGTAGCCAGGCTAAGTAATAAACTTAAGTTGTGACTCAGGCTGACACTATATATCACTAAGCTTATCAGTCTGCAAGCCAAAAATAAAGAGAGGACTAGTGAGCAAATATATAATGTTTGAGTATGAACAAAAGATTTTGCAATAACAGAAAAATATTACATAGATTTTGGCTTATGACATGGAAAAGTGAGCTACAACTGTACTGAGTTAGAAAGTGCATATTCGTGAAAACATATATTACAAGTGCAAACAATGTTTTTTCAGTTGCCAAAAATTACATGCAAGCTAAGAATATTTTTACAAACAATATGCCTGAAGATGACATATATCAGTGTGATAACTTACAAATACCACAATCCAATTAACTGGCATATGTATGGAGAAAGTGAATATCACAAATTTTTACCTAACAAGCCATTGTCATAGGAAAATGAAACACACAAAGATTGACAGCAAGATAACATCATAGATTTCATTGGATAACTCATCTAAATGATGGATTTCATTAAGGAGAATGATAAATTCGTAATGTGAGAGAAGAGGGAAATTACAGGAAATTAAACATATCTTAAATTCACATTCAAAAATGGATTCCCCTAACCAATGAAACAAATTCACATTCAAAAAAGAATATCATATCTATGCTCAGACCATATAATTAAATTTTTTTTTTTTTAAGTATATGTTTGAAAAATATAATTTTAACTTTATCCACACTTTGCTAAATATAGATCAATTCAGTCTAATTAGCTATTCAATCTCGTTAAGTTTATATATACCACTTAATTCACTTGATTCAGAAGATTTTTTTTTCTTAAATGTTTGAAAAATATTATTTTAACTTTATCCACACTTTGCTAAATATAGATCATTTCAGTCTAATTTGTTATTCAATCTCTTATATATACCACCTAATTCACTTGATTGAAGAAAACATGTGAAAAACATGATGAAGGGTTGATTAATAATTCACTGATTTATGGAGACCATTCACTAATAAGATCGAATCACATTAAACAAGCCCTCCTAAACGCAACGTCCATCACGAAAAGTAGCAGCTCGTACCAAACTTCAATGAATTCAAATCCAAACAAGAATCAAAATGATCATTAAAACAAATACCCAAATCATTCAATTTTCTCAAGCAATTATTTAAAAATAACAATTAAACAAATTGCACCTCTTCATTCAATAATTTTTCAAACTTCCGGTTCGAACTTTAGTTTTATCCTCAATACTCGTTGAAGCCAAACAAAATCATCTATCCCAGAATAAATTATAAACTCGAACTTCCATCTACGACCAAAATGTATTAAAAATTGAAACCACCAGCCAAATGGGTGAGAAACGAGAGCAAGATATTTTCTCTCTTGAAGACATGAATTCATTAATGGGGACAATGAATGAACCAAAATAGAGAACAAGGGAAAAGGCTCGAAGAAAATCAAACTTACTAGAGAACAAGCTCAGATCGCCGACACCGGTGACAGTGACGGTTTGACACTTAGAAACGAACAGAGGACATTGCCGTCGTAGGAGAAGGAACGGTCGGCGGCTGACTCGGGCAGTTCTCGTTGACACCGCTGCTGGAGTTTTGATTTGAAGACGCCAACAACAGTGACCTCTTCAGAGATGGTCGCAAGCTCGAATGGTTTCGGCGAGGCGACTTCGTAGCTTCGTGCCTTCCCTTGAGTTGGCTGGGAAGTCAGGGGTTTCCGGCGCCACGTATCGACCCTTGCCAGCGAGAAGTCAATTCGGCGACGAATCTGGTGACGCATGGGGGTTGTGCGAGAGCAAGAAACTTGTCGGGAATGGCTAGGTCGTCGTCACTAAAAAATGAGTAGGAATAGAGGAAAAAATATTTTCTCGGTCAAATTAGAGATGGGGAAATTGAAGAAATGAACAAGGAATGTGAAGGAGAAGAAGAAAACCTATCTATCACCACGTCGATCTTCCATCGTTTTGTGATGTTAGGGTTTGACGTGAGGAGGAAAAAAAAAAAAGAGGAGAACAAATGCAGTGAGAAAACAAGTAGAACAACAGAGTTGCAGGGGAGGGTCGTGAGGATGACGGCAAGGACGACGACGAGCGTCGTTGACGAGGACGGCGACGAGCGTCGTTGACGAGGTCGGCGACGAGCGTCGTTGATGAGGACTGCGGCGAGCCTCGGAGACGAGGACAGCGACCAGCGTCGAAGACGAGGACAGTGACACGACAAAGAGGGTGTTGATTGCAAAGACTACTTTTTGTGTGTGTATAGTCAGTCTTCTGCTTCTGATGTGGGAAAGTTACCCTAATAAAAAAACGATAAATGTTGGGCTTTTGGTTTGGGCAAGGTTTTTTTACTTAATAAAACATACACCGGCTCATTTTAATAACATATGGGAGCCGTCAAAATAGTTATCAGCAAGTTAACTAGTTCGAGTTTGTACTTTTACATTAGTTTTTCGAGATAATTCGGTTGTAAACTTGTATTTTGCCTAAACTCACTAAAATCGGTGGTGAACTCACTGGACTAATTCAAACCTGTGAGCTTGCATTGAGTCCATGAGTTCGAATAAAAAGATTTGTAAATCCAAAAACAGGAACCATCTTAATTGTTTGGTCACATAGACTAAGTTACGGGTAGAATGAACAATTTAATTAAGATTTTTTCTTTAAATTTTTTTCATCAGTTTTACTTACTAATGGTAGTTTTATTTACATTGAAACTAATGAACAGTTAATTCAATTTGAACATAAGCAATTCTTCTAAAAATAAATCTCAATTAATGATCATTTTAACGGTTGTAACAATAGTTCGTTTCATTAGTTTCCATGAGAAGGAACAATTAACTCTCTTGATTTTTTTTTTCAATGTTTGTATAATTTTAATATATTTTAATTAATCTTTTAAAGCTTACTAGTTTAAAGTAATTTTATTATATGTTAAGATACATAATTTAACTTTAGCAAAATTGAAAATATTTTATTAAAACAACTAAACTTTCACAATCAATTAGAATACATTAAATTTTAAGGTTTCTGGAATAAAAAATGTTAAAATCTAAAGATAAATTAAAACAAGAAAAAAAAAATCGCTGTATATAGTTATAACTACTCTTTGTATATGAGCAATGCACAAATATTATTCTAATAATATTTATTATTTAATAATACAAATTTATATAAAATTATTTATATATAATTATTTGAAATATATATATCTTTAATTTATAATATTATATGAACTTTTTTTTAAATTTCTTTAACTTTTGTTGTGTTTAATTGTTAAAGAATGTAGTGATTTAGAAAGATATGTCACAGATAACACGAAATATTTCCCTTTAATAGTGAAAACTATTAAGTAAAGAATTTAATAAATAATAACATAATCCGATAAATCACATATTTACGTAATATATTTATATCCGAGAGGAATTTAATTATGCAAACGTAAGAAGAAAAAACTTAAGAATGAACCATTAATTTCTATCAAGAGGCATCTCTTATTCAATTATAATAATACTATTTTCTTTAATGTTTTTTCATTGGTTTTGCTTACTAATTATAATTTTATTTTATTTACATCAAAACTAATGAGTCGTTAATTTTCTTAAAATAAATCTTAATTAATGCCCGCTTTGGTGGCACAATGTAATAACAGTTTGCTTCATTAGTTTCTACCGGGAGTAACAATTAATTCTCCTAATTTATTTTTTTACAGGCATGTACCTTAAACTTTTATTTTTTTTCTTTACTCTTCAAACTTTATTTTGCTTGTATAATTTTAATTTATTTTAATTAATCTTTTAAAGCTTGCTAATTTAAAGTAATTTTATTATATGTTAAAATACATAATTTAACTTTAAAAATTGAAAATATTTTATTAAAAGAACTAAACTTTGATTATCAATTAGAATATAATTAAATTTTAATGTCTCTGAAAAAATGTTAAAATCTAAAGATAAATTAAAACAAGAAAAAATCATTGTATATACTTATAAACGGTCTTTGTATATGTGCAATGTACGAATATTATTCTAATAATATTTAATAATAAAAATTTGTGTAGAATTATTTAGGTTAAATATTTTATTAGTTTCATTTTTATAGAAAAATATCAAATCGGGTTAATAATGCACTAATTGCGTTAAAGAGGTGTTACATGTTAGTTTGTGTTTTTCTTTTTTTGATTTTTTTAATTTTTTTAATTTTCTTTTATTTAAAAAATAATAATATTATTAGCATGTGTCAAGCTACGTTCTACCAAAGGGGGAGTATGATGTGGCAGTGACAGTGTGTAACGTCTCATTTAAATAATAACATAATTAAATGAAACATCACACAAGGTAAAATAAAGAGTAACAACGGGGAATATAAGTATCACTCCTTACAACAAAGTCTCAGATACTTAGAGAGAAGTCTAATGCACACCACGATGTCATAGACTAAACAAGATAAAAGTCAAATAGTACATAAAATGAATTCTCAAGGAGCAAAGTAAAACATGGGTTATGGCCCTAACAGAGAACTCGAAGAAGCGAGATCGGACCCAAGACGAGTTAAGCAGCGAAATCTCTATTACCTTGTTGACCATAAGGAGTTCCCACATCTGCTCACATCAATAAATTAATGATCATCGCAAAAAGAGAAAACCACACACAGAACATACAAATAAGCAGAAAGGGTAAGTTAGAGTAGAAAAACATTTTCATCATACAATCGCATACACTTTCATAGCCCAAAGTACATATATCAACCAATCATGTTATGACTCGCAAACAAGCCTCTACGACTCAAGACACGACTTATCTGGATACATATAATTAGTCGGATTCACCGGATGCTTGCACTTGTGGTAGCCTCTACTACTCTACCGAGCTAATTGTCAAATGGTCTCATCCTACCACTCACAAGGTTAGTCTTAAAGTGTCTCAAGCCTCCTGTTACTCTCACCACTTGAGTTAGTACACTCTACGTAAGATTAACTGACTTTTTAGAGTGTCAGGATGTAATCCTTACCTTGAATCCTTACTAAATTATATAACGAGACACCACCGCGAAACTCCCACTAACAGGGTCATGGAATTACGTCCTGACCATGAGGCACCACCACGCAACCAACATGGAATTACGCCCTGACCAATGAGGCAACACCATGAGATCTCACCTAGAGATTCATGGAATTACACCCTCACCAATGAGGTATCACCACGAAACTATCATGGAATTGCGTCCTGACCAATGAGGCACCACCACGCAACCGTCATGGAATTACGTTCTGACCAATGAGGCACCACCATGAGATCTCACCTAGAGATTCATGGAATTACGTCCTGACCAATGAAGACACTACCAATTAAATCAAATAGAATCTCCTATATTCTCACACAAGCATTTGAAGACACATATTAAAATCATATAACATATTTCTCTCTTGGAAAATAACTAATTCTTATATTTTTTATGCAATCCAACTTAACAACACATTATGCAAACAATTTGGGATTTTAGAAATAAAACTACAGCTTGTGTAAAGCTCAAGAAATTTTGTATTTATATTCAAATTAAATATGATTGAATCAAGAACCAAATGAAACAAGAACCAACTTAATTGAATAACTATAAAGAAAGTTATGCACCAAACAAGTAACAAAGGTCAATGTTGTTAACAACCAAACTACAGTGATCTTGTGATAAAAACTGCTCTCACTACAGAGCTCCGATTCAAGATCCGACTGGTCAAAGTCAAGAAGTATATGTTAAGGATTAGCTGTTAAAATATCAGCTCGACCCAACGGTTAACAAAGTAGTAACCTTCATTTTACGAAAAGTGTGTAGTGCTATCAATAACCAAACTACTGTGAACTTGCGATAAAACCTGCTCTCACTACAGAGCTCTAATTCAAGACCCGACCAGTCAAAGTTAAGAATTATGTGTTAAGGATCAGTTGTTAAAATTTTAGCTCGATCCAACGGTTAACAAAGTAGGAACCTTCATTTTACGAAAAATGTACAGTGTAGAAAAAAAAAGTAGCACCACATCAATCAAACACACTCATTCCAGAACAAAAATAAGTACACTGTATTTCAAAGAAAAGGAATTCTAGCTTCCCTTACCTGGACAAAGGATAGCAAATACCATGGGCACACTACGGAGGAGCACCATAGCTCTAGGAACAGATTGGTGAGGTGGAACCGAAGTGGAGTTCAACTAGCTTGGTGAAGAACGGGGCCAAACCCTAGCAGAGCTTATGAAGCAGCCAAGGGAAAGGGAAAGGGAAATTAGTTTTGGAAAAAAATGCAAAAATGAGGGGGTTAGGGCTGGTTTTGGGGTTTTGGGCACCCTATGGGCCAGCCCTTAGGCCCAACAGATAGGGCTAGGCCTTTTACATTTTAGGACAAAAAAAGAGGGTTTTACACCGTGTCACTTGTCACTATTGAATGTGAAAAATCTCAATTTAATCCCTATATTTGTTATTTGGTCCCAATTTTTTTTAAACTGGAACAATTTCATTTGTATCCATTTATAGACAAAATTTAACTTTTATGTAAATGTTACAATGATATTCTTACCAAGGTTAAGTTTATTTAAATTTATACTTTACATTGAACATTACTTAAATTTTGTTTCAAATATTTATATATAAATAATTTCTGGACAAATGTTAGAGTTGGTTTTAAAATAAAAACTTTATAAATTGAAATGTAAAATTTTATAACAATTTAAAATGTTACAAATTGTTAAATATATTTATTTTAAAATAATTTTATAACAATTTAAAATGTTATAAATTGTTAAATAAAATTATAAATAAATACATCTATTTTAAATTATTATAAAACAATTTTAAAATTTTATATTTGAATTTATAAAGTTGTTATTTTTAAACCAACTCAAACATTTTGTCTATAAATTATTGATATATAGTATTTAAAACAAAATTTAAATAAAGTTCAATTCAAAATATAAATTTAAATAAGCTGAATTTCATTAAAAATATCATTGTAACATTTATATAAAAGTTAAGTTTGGTCTAAATTTGGAATAGATGAAATTGTTCCGATTTAAAAAAAATGGATTGAATTGAGACACCATAAACATACAAGGATTAAATTGAGATTTTTTGCATTAACAATGACACGTGCCTCTTACAATTTCACGTCACACTATCACGAAGCATGATCTAAATTTGACACGTGACAATTTTTGTATTTTTTTAAAAACTTAAAAAATTAAAAATTAAAAAAAAATAAATAAAAAAACCACAAGCTAACATGTGGCTAGGCAACGAGGCGGGGCGGGGACGGGTTTCACTATCCTATATCCATCCCCGTAAAAAAAGTTCATCCTCATCCCCATACCCAAACCCAACGGGTATCAAACTTTTATCTCATCCCCATCCCCATCGGGTAACGGGTATAATCTTGTACCCATACCCGTACCCGTTTTCTTACTACTTTAATATTAATTTTAATTAATTTTTATAAAATAATAAAAAATTACGCTAAAGGAAACATAATATTATCAAATATT